>Ga0164241_10000205_pt1 | contig 141841 bp, 122 predicted proteins | sample OricomyardsoilBY_FD_108780 | JGI IMG/M metagenome (GOLD analysis project Ga0164241, IMG submission 108780) | Backyard soil microbial communities from Emeryville, California, USA - Original compost - Back yard soil (BY) | ecosystem: Environmental > Terrestrial > Soil > Unclassified | place... | reverse complement strand
GGGGTGGTGTCTCAGTTTGCCGAAGGTTGGTCCGGAGTTGTACTCCGGACCCGTCCGCAACAGGGTCGGAGTACAACTCCGACCTAACTGGTGAGCATTCGATAATCAAACTGAGACACTACCATGCCGGGGCAGTGCCGCAGTCTGCCCGAATCCTGGATCGCAGTTCAACTCCGGCCCAGCCTGGCAGCACTCGACGATCACTCTGAACCACTACCGATGCCGGACGCACGCGAATCACGGGAGACGACGGGAGGGATGGATATGAGGCGGATGCTTCTGCCACGGCGGGTCTGGTTCTATCGTCTGCGATCTGGCCGGGGGCACGGGCCACCGGATCGGGACATCATCGGTCGCCGGGTCGCGGATTACCGGAAGGGCTGGGTAGCTCAGCCGATAGGACGATACTTGGGGGGCTCCTCGCCACCATGACGGGGACGGCGTTTGAAGCGGCGCTTCTGCGAGCGCGACGGAGCGGGCTGCGTCATGGTGCCATCCTCGGTATCGAGCGATCGCGGGTCGACTCCGTTTGCCACGAGCTTGCTGCGGATCTCCCGGGCGATCCTATGGCTGACCTCCGCGATCTTCGCGCCAAGCCGCTGCCAGTGCTGCGGCATTCCCTCCACGTTCTCCGGTGTTTCGGGATCGTTGGTCCCCATGGCAATATCTCCTGAGATAGTATACATCGTATCGTATGAATCGTAGATATCACCGATCGTTCACATCGATTCATCGTTGATTACCGCTGGCTCATCACCGTCACGTTGTTCGCGCCATGCAGCCGGAGCATCTCGGCGATCTCCGGAAATCCATTCGCCCTGGCGATGGCGATCGGCGTGGTGCCGTCGTGTGCCGCCAGATGAAGATCGGCCCCGAGCGTCAGCAGAACCTTGATCGCGTCCTTCTGTCCGAACGCCGCAGCCTTGAACAGCGCCGTCTGCCCTTCATTGTCCTGAGCATCGATCGTCGCGTTGTTGGCGGCAAGCAGAAGCATCAGCGCATCGAATCCGTTCATCGCCGCCACCTGCAGCGGGGTGACGCCGTTATCGTCGGCGGCATCGGCGCTGGCGCCGGAAGCCAGCAGCAGATCGGCGGCGCCGATATTCCGATAGATCACCGCCAGATGCAGTGGGGTGGCCCCCTCTTCATTGCGGGCGCTTATCTCGGCATGGTTCGCCACCAGCATCCCGATAAGCTCTCTGCTGCCGTTGAGCGCTGCGTAGTGCAGCGGCGTCATTCCCTGTTCATCGCGGCTGTTGGCAAGAGCCGGATTGCCCGCCAGCAACCCCTGCACGATGGCAAGATCGCCGTGGTCGGCCGCCCGATGTATTCCCTCGGCAAATGTTGGGGAGAGACTCCCCAACATTCCCGTCATCACCGCGATAACTGCTACAATGGTTCCGGTTCTTCTGTTCATCACTCAACTCCTCTGCATCGGATCATATCCATTCACATCATCATCCAGTCATATCATGCTCGTCAACCGTGCCCCCGTCCTTATCATCATAGTGCATCGTTGTTTGTCAAATGGGAGCCGGCTGACAATGAGCACAACTGCTGAAAGAGAGTTCAAACATCGTTCCGCTTCGGGCTGATTGAGGGTGAGCTATCAAAGTGGTATAACATTATGCAATCTGCACTGCGCGACGCGCGCTACGAAATCGAAAACCCAGTAAACCATACAGGAATAGAAGTTTATTGATGCCGCTGCCCGAACGATTACAAAGCATTTAGAGAACATGGCGCGTACTCGGAGCAGATTCGGTAATTCATTATGAAATTATGTATTCGCTTCGGTAATTCATTTGTGTGTGGCTCTGGGCATGGCGAAGATGGTGGCGTATTACAAAAGGCAATGTCGCTACATAAATGCGGACGGCGCACGCAGTGCTGGCGCGGGGTGTGGCGCCCGGCGATCTGCATGGCCGTCCGCAGAGGGACAAGGGATGGAGAGGGGGGAAGGCTATTTCCCGCCACGCTCCCGGATGATCGCAGCGGTCTCGGCCTGGTCGCGCTCCGTGGCCGCCGCCAGCGGAGTTTCGCCGTTGGCGGCCCGGGCGTTCACATCGGCGCCGCGGTCGATCAGGAGTCTTGTCACGTCGGCATTTCCCGCGGCCGCGCTCCAGTGCAGGAGCGTCCGTCCCTGATCGTCGCGCGCGGCGATATCGCCGCCGTTATCGAGCATCATCCTGACGACCGGCTCCGAGCTCCCTCTGACCGCGTTCATCAGCTCGCTGCTGCCGGTGATATCCACCAGGTTGACCCGGGCCCCATGAGAAAGAAGGAGCTTCGCCATCGCTCCATCCGGATAGGCCTGGTAAAGAGGCGCGCGTCGCATCGAGTCGAGCGCGTTCACGTCGGCTCCGGCCTCGATCAGCAGGCGCGCGCCATCGACGCGATTGCTGGCGGCCGCGAAATGAAGCGGGGTCTCGCCGTCGCGGTTGCGCGGGCTAACATCGGGGCGGCGCGCCAGGATCGCCGCGACCGGGTCGGGACTGTAACTGTAAGCGGCATAATGGAGCGGCGTATTGCCGAGGATGTCGCGGGCATCGATCGGGGCGCCATGATCGAGCAGCATCCCCGCCACCGTCGAATCCTCCGTGTCGAGCACAGTTGCATGGAGCGGCGTCCGTCCGTTCGTATCGGCGATATCGGTACGGGCACCGTGCGCCAGAAGGATCGCCGCGGCAAGGCTGTCGTTAATGCCCACCGCGCTGAACAGAGGGGTTGCCCCCTGACCGTTCCGGATATTGGGGTCGGCTCCGCGATCGAGCAGCAGGGTCGCAGCCTCGATATTCTCCGCGGCCAGTGCGGTCTGCAGTGGGGTGTTCCCGGCCACGTTGCGGGCGTTCGGGTCGGCACCGCCGGCGAGCAATTCCTCGATCCGGCCGGTATGATTGCCGAATGCCGCGTAGTGGAGGAGGCTCCAGCCGTTGACCATCCTTGCCTTATGCCGCTCGAGCAGGCTCACAAGATCGGGAAGCTCGTACAGTAGCGCATAGTGGAGCGGGGAATTCCCCTCCTCGTCGACGGCGTTCGCATCGGCTCCATGCGCCAGCAGCGAGCCCATGATCCTGAGGGCTGCCGGGGCCGGGAGCGTCCCGCCGTTGGGGTTGTTGTAGCTCTCCATGCTCACGATCGCCATAAGCAGCGGGGTTGCGCGCTGTCCGGCGCTGTCCCACGCGGTATACTCCTCGTTCCTGTCGTTCGGATCGGCGCCTCTGTTCAGCAGCAGCTCCACCATCTCCGGCCGTCCCGCCGCGAGCGCCAGATCGAGCGCTGTCTCCCCGTTGATGCTTCTGATATTGGGGTTGGCCCCGCTCGCCAGAAGCACATCGATCACATCCTTCCGCCCATCCTCCGCAGCGATCTGGAGCGCCGTTCTCCCGTCGTCATCCATGCTGTTAATCGCCTCGCGATCCTTCTTCAGCAGCTTTTTGATTGCCCCCACATCCCCCCGTTTCGCGGCGTCGTGGATGGCGCCGGCATACAGAGGGGATAGCGGCGTCCCCATCATCAGCGCCGCGAGCATGGTCGCGAGAAGACGTCGTGAAGCCTGTCTGGTCATGATCGATTCCTGCGGCATGATATTCCTGCTCATAGCTTCTGTGGGAGCGGCCTCAGCGCCTGAAGATCACGATGGTGGCCTTGCGATCCTGCTGGCGTCCCTGCGTGCGCGCCTCCTCGGTCTGCTCGGCCTGCGATTCACCATAGGACTTCGGGATGATCACCGATTCAGGGACATTCTTTCCCCGGAGGTACTGGATCACCGTCTGTGCGCGCTTCTTCGACAGCGCGAGGTTCGTCGCCTCGTTGCCGCGTGCATCGGTATAGACCTCGACGAACGCCCCGGCCACCGACACGCCGCTCAGCAGCGTATCGAGCTGTCCGCGCGACGACGGTGTGAGATCGGCCTTGCCGAGATCGAAGTAGATCGTCGTGCTGTCGCGCTGAAACCCGTTGGAGCCGCTGAGCATCGTCAGCTGTCCGCCGCTGCGGGGGAGTCCATAGTGTGTCGCCAGATAGCGCGATGCTCCGGCCGGAACCGAGGTCTCGTTCCACTTGAGCAGCAGGCCGCTGTCGGTGTAGCCGCCGGCGGTCAGGTCGACCTCCCAGACCACGGCATGGAGGTAGGGCCAGCGTCCCACATAGAGATAGTCGGGCTTGACCGCCTTTCCTGTCGCCGTCGCCAGTTCCGCCGTCAGCTCGGCCGTGTTTCCCGGCACGCGGTAGACGAGCACCCGGCCGGGGACCGACGCTCCGGTGAAGGATGTCTGATTCGCCACGCGCGTTCCGTCGGCATCCATCTGGCTGGCGTCGTTGTCATCGATCATCGTGTCGATCAGCAGCGTCAGCCCCACATTTTTGGCCTGGGCCGAGCGATTGTTGATCTCGTACTCGATACGATAGTACTGCCCCCATTCTCCGACCTTCACATCCTTGAACGTTCCATCGACCGGGACCAGCCGCTGCGTGATGTCGACGCCGTTGAAGGTGAAGGTGATTTCGGTGTGGGCCGAGGCGGAGTCGCCGGTGTGCAGAAGCGTGCCGGTGAGATACTCGACGCTCGAACTGAAGCGCGGGTTGTTGCTGGCATAGCGTCCATCCACTGCCACCACGAAATGCGACGTGGAGTAGGGGATCGGGTAGCCGTACATCAGCCGCTTGCTGCCGGCTCCGATGGTGAACCGGCCATCCTGCCCGGCCTCGCGGCCGGTGTATCCCTCACCCGTGCTGGTGAAGCTCCGGCAGCCGGGGACCGAGAGAGTTGCCGCCACTGCGGCGATCGCAATACAGAGCGTGAGTGCGCGCATGATGCGGAAGAAGAATAATTGATAAGAAGGCATGATTCGCTTCGGCCGGTCGCCGGGAGGGGGTGTGGATACGGGCCGCGGCCTCAGCGGAATCGCGCGTTGAAGATGCCGTCGGTGATATGGTAGGCCGAGGGATTCTCCCGGCTTCCCGCATGGAAGGCGAACGTCCCCTCGACTCCCTCGTCGCTGAGCTGTGTGATCGTCACGGTGCCTGCGTCACGATCGATCGTCACCCCCGAGCTATCGTGCGGGGTTCGGAGAAAGCTCGCGCTGTTGGCACCCTGCGAGCTGTCGTTGCCGAGCGTATAGGTGTTGGGACCGGTCATTCTGTTGAGCGTGATCGAGATCTGCTCGGCCGCCAGCCCGGTGACCATCACCCCCTGCAGCGAGAGCGTCGCCGAGCCCTTCCCGGCGGCTACCAGCGTGGTCGACGACCAGCTTCGCCCGTTGACCTTCGCCGACATCGTTCCGGGAGGGGCGGTTCTGACCGGGCCTGTTCCGCTCTCGCCGCAGCCGACGGCCAGCAGGGCGATCAGCGATGCCGCGTGCAATGATGACGTTCCCCGCATGATCATCTCCCTGTTGCCGATGTTCCATGGACCATGAGGCGCGCCGCCGCATCCTCCCGACGCGACGCGCCATCCGCCCATCGGGACCGAGCGCGGTTCCGGGGCGATTGCAACATAGCCGCGCTGCGGAAGGGCGCAACTACTCTAAAACTACTCTAGGGTGTGGGAGCAGGATATGTGGATCGGGGGCCGGGAGGGAGGGGCTACTGTTGCTCCAGATAGTGGCGGATGACGGCGGCGGTTGCCGCCTCATTGTTCTCGAGCGCCACATTCAGCGGGGTGTTGCCATCGGCATCCTTTGCCTCGGGCTCGGCGCCATGCTCTAGCAGAACTGCCGCCGCGGCCGTCGCCCCGACAAGCGCGGCCGTATGCAGCGGGGTGGCGCCGCTGCTGTTGACGGCCATGACGTCGGCTCCGTTCGCCAGCAGAATCGCCGCCTTCGCGCTGTCCCATGCGTGGTGCAGCGGTGTGTTGCCGACGGCGTTGACCGCCTTGATGCTGGCTTTATACTTCAGCAGCAGCAGCGTCATCTCCTCCCCCTCGGCCTTGAACAGCGGTGTGTTGCCGGATGCATCCTGCTGATCGACATCGGCGTGCCCCCTCAGCAGCACCTCGGCGGTCTCCAGACGATTGAACGCCACCGCGGCGAAGAGCGGACTTTGTCCGATATGATCCACCCGGTTCGGGTCGGCCTTGCGTGCCAGCAGAAGCTCCACCGTGGCGGTCCGTCCCTCCATCGCCGCCAGATGCAGCGGTGTATTCGACCACTGATCGGTCGCGTCGATCGCCGCGCCATGCTCCAGCAGCAGATCAACCGCCTGGGCGGTTCCCTTCCATGCCGCCAGATGCAGCGGCGTCATCCCATCCTTGCCATCCTGCGCGTCGAGCTCGGCATCATGCTCCAGCAGCAGCTTGATGGCATCGGTCTGACTGTACTCGGCCGCGATATGGAGTGCCGTATGTCCATCGGCGTCCTTCGTGCTCACAAGATCCGGCTGCTTCTGCAGGAGCTTGCGGATCGTCGCCACATCGCCGGTTTTTGCCGCAACGTGGATCGGGCCGGCCGAACAGACGGTGGTTGCTGCAATGGTCCATCCGAGGAGAGCGAGGAGGCGGGGATGATAGTGTGGCATGGATTCGATCGGGATGATTGACACAGGCCGGCACGGATGAACGCGATGGCGCCGGGGCACCCAGGGGTTTCGCCGGGAGCGTGGGGCGCCGGCCGAAATATACTGCGAAGAGATCGCTTCGCAACAGCCTCCGGACCGGGCAGCAGTGTCTCGGTGTGCTGGAACGATGGGCCAGAGCTCAACGCCGGCCCGGCGAATCGATCCTCCACAATCAGCGCGGCACACTGCCGACCGGGGAGTCGTTCCTCGCTTCGGGCGACGGGGAGTCCCGGATGGAAGATATATGATCGATGATGGGGGAAATGGAAAGGACTGCAACTCGATCGCGATTGCGGCGTAGCGCCCGGCAACATCCTACAGTCTCTATCACTCAACTACCCTGAGGTAACCGGATGAAGCTTCTGATAATCGGCGGCACGATCTTCCTGGGACGGCATCTCGTCGAGATCGCCCGCGCGCACGGCCATGATGTCACGCTCTTCAATCGTGGCAAGCACAACCCGGATCTCTTTCCGGACGTGGAGAGGATCCAGGGGGATCGCCGGGAGGATCTCTCGATGCTGGAGGGACGCCACTGGGACGCCGTGATCGATACCTGCGGCTACTTCCCGCGCGATGTTCGCTCGATGGCCCGCGCGCTTGCCGGGGCGACCGATCATTATACCTTCGTCTCGAGCATCTCGGTCTACTCCGATATGAGCGCCCCCGGCATCGACGAGAACGGAGCGGTGGGGGAGCTTGCGGAGGAAGATATCGATGCCATCACCGAGATCACCGGCGAGAACTACGGTCCGCTGAAGGCGCTCTGCGAGGCCGCCGCCGAGGAGGAGATGCCCGGTCGCACGGTGAGCGTCCGCGCCGGGCTGATCGTGGGCCCGTGGGACCCGACCGACCGCTTCACCTACTGGCCGCATCGGGCACGGCTCGGCGGGGAGATCCTCGCCCCCGGCGCTCCGGATGCTCCCGTGCAGTTCATCGATGTGCGCGATCTGGCCGCCTGGATCATCCTGATGGCCGAGAACAGGCATACCGGCGTCTACAATGCCACCGGGCCGGGGCATACGCTGACGATGGGGCATCTGCTGGATGAGTGCGTTGCCGCGGCCGATAACGGCGCCCATCTCTCCTGGGTCGACGAGCCGTTTCTGATGGAGCATGAGGTGGGGCCCTGGATGGAGATGCCGCTCTGGATTCCCGCGACTCCCGAGCATGCCGGGTTCAACCATGTGGACTGCGCCAGGGCGATCGAGAACGGGCTGACCTACAGACCGGTACGGGAGACGGTGCGGGATACGATGGCCTGGGACGCGACGCTGCCGGCCGGACGTGAGCTGCGGGCGGGGATGAAGCCGGAGCGCGAGGAAGAGCTGCTGAAGCTCTGGCACCAGCGGGAGGATGTGCCCTCGGCCGCCGACGCCGGCTGATGGCGGAGTACGCCGTGAAGGATGGTCTGACAGAGAACATACAAGGATCGCCCGGCATGGCCGAGCGATCCTTGTATGTTCTCTGTCACTGGTCCACCACGTGGGGATCGACGATCAGTCCTTCGCGCCGCGCGAGCGCAGATACGCCTCGATCTCGGCGTTGCGCGTGGTCTTGGCGACCCGCAGCGGCGTCGAGCCGCTTTCGTCGGCATTATTGATGCTCGCCTTCTTGGTAATCAGATACTTCACCAGCTCGAGGTTGCCGGAGGAGACGGCTTTGTGCAGCGGTGTCTGTCCCCCTTCATCCTTCGCGTTGATGTTCGCCTTCTTGCCGATCAGATAGGTGGCGATCTCCATATTCCCATCCATGCATGCCAGATGCAGCGGCGTCTGGCCGCTCTCGTTGGTCACATTGACCTTCGCCTTGCGTGCGCAGAGGAGCTCCACCGAGGCCATGTTCCGTGAGGATACGGCCAGATGGAGTGGCGTCTGTTTATTCAGATCGGTGGCGTTGATGTTCGCCTTGTTCTTCAGAAGAAGGGCGATCATCGCCTGGTCGCCGTTGAGCGCCGCAACATGCAGCGGGGTCATTCCATCTTCGTCCGGTGTGTTCACCAGCTTCTTGTTCTCGTTCAGAAGAACGCGTGTGCGCTGTACGTCGCGGCTGTTGACAGCGTCGTGAATGCCATCGGCGAAGGCCGCCGCCAGAAGCATCTGGGAGGCAACTGCCACTGTCATTACGTATCGGATTGTTTTCATCATGATCGTATGCTCCTCATTGATAATATCAGCTAACCTTTCATCCTGATGGCCGTTTCTTCTCTCAGATAGTTCCATATGCGGGCCTCAGGGAGGCGGCGCGGAGGAAGAACTGCGGCCATCTTATCATGGAGCAAATATCGTTCCCAAGCTGATGCAGAGGGGAGGGCGATGCATTCTGCAATGCGAATCGTTGCTGAAAGTGATGGGAAGTGAAGGGTGGGAATGAAACGGGGGCGGAAAATCCGCCCCCGGCTCGCGTACAAATCCGCGGTGCGGGGATGCGATCCCCGGTATCATCGGGCCGGGCCGTTGCGCTCAAGCAGCTTCACGACCTCCATGTTGTTGTTCAGCTTGGCCTCCTCGAGAGGGGTCGCGCCGAATTCATCTTTGGCGGTGGGATCGGCGCCGGCGGCAAGAAGCATGGTGACCACCGGAAGATAGCCCTCGCGCGCGGCGGTATGGAGCGGGGTGCGTCCGCTTCTGGTGGCGATGTTCGGATCGGCCTTATGCGCGATCAGTATCGCCACGGTCGCCGAGTCCCCCATTGCCGAGGCCATATCGAGCGCCGTGCTCCCCGAGTGCGCGCGGAGATCCACCGCCGCCCCCTTCGCAAGCAGCAGATCGATCAGTCCGGCTCTCCGCCGGGTTACCGCGTACAGCAGTGGCGTCAGCCCTTCGTTGGGGTCCTGCGCGTCGATCTGGGCCCCCTTTGCCAGCAGCAGCTCCGCCAGCTCCTGGCGCCCGAGGTTCACCGCCACATGGAGCGGGCCTCCCATGAACCTGCACATCGCATTGACATCGGCCCCCTTGTCGAGCAGCATCCCCACCACCTTCATATTCCCTTGGGCGCATGCCATCGTCAGCACGGATACCCCTCCCTTATCCTGGACGTTCGCATCGGCGCCCTTTGCCAGCAGCAGCTCCACCGCCTTCTCCTTGTTCCCGAGCACGGCACGCTGCAGCGGCGTTATCCCGTCGACATCGCGGTTGTTGATGATCTCCGGGTTCTTCTTCAGCAGTTTGGTGAGCTTGGCGACATCTCCCTTCGCGGCGGCATCGTGGACGGGGGAGCCGGCGAGAGCGGCGATCGGGAGGGCAAGGCAGGCGAGGGCTGCAAGGGTGGCTGGCGTGCGTGTTCTCATACTAATCGGACTGGTTGCAGTATTGGGACGAGCTCGGAATTCGATTGTGTCGGAACGAGCTCACGCAGATAACGGAAGCACCGGGCATTTTGTTCGTGAACCGTACCCTGAACGACCATCCGCTCCGCGATATGTCGCACGCGATCCCGTGGCGTGGGGGCGACCATCGGTCTCCGCCTTAGGCGTTTCGTTTCAGGGAGAACTCCACGAACTCCAGCAGCGAGCGCTTGGCCGGGCCGTCGGGGAAGGGGGCTATCGCCTCGCGGGCGCGGGCACAGTACTCGATCGCGGTCTTCTCGGCGTAGACGAGCCCGCCATACTGCGTCACGAACTCCCGCACGGTTCGCGAGCGCTCCTCCGATTCCTCTCCCTTTTTGATCAGCGCCAGGATCCGCTTCGACTCCTTTCGCGGGGCCTGATTGATCGAATAGATCAGTGGAAGCGTCAGCTTCTTCTCCTTCAGATCGTTGCCGGTGGGCTTGCCGATCGCGGCGCCGGTGGAGACGTAATCGAAGATATCGTCGCGGATCTGGAACGCTATGCCCACCATCTCCCCGTAGGTACGGAGCGCTCCGCAGGCGGCGGCATCGGCCGTGGCGCTCGAGGCGCCCAGCTCGCAGCATGCGCCGATCAGCGAGGCGGTCTTGTCGGAGATGATCCTGAAATACTCCTCCTCCTGAATGTCGAGCTTGCGCGATTTCTGGATCTGCAGCAGCTCCCCCTCGCTCATTCGCTTGACGGTCTCGGAGGTGATCTTCAGAAAGCCGAACTCGTTGTGCTCGACCGCCACCAGAAGGCCACGCGAGAGGAGGTAGTCGCCGACCAGCACGGAGACCTTGTTCTTCCAGACGGCGTTGATCGAGGGGCGCCCGCGCCGTTCATCGGCCTCGTCGACCACGTCGTCGTGGACGAGCGTCGCGGTATGCAGCAGCTCGACCATCGTGGCGGCGACGTAGGAGCGACGGGAGACCCCTCCGGCAACCTCGGCGGCCAGCATCACCAGCATCGGCCGCACCTGCTTCCCTTTCTGGCGGAGGATATAACGCACGACGATATCGAGCAGCAGAATCTTCGACTGCATCGAATCGCGAAAAAATCGGCGGAACTCCTTCAGGTGGCTCTCTATCGGCTGGGAGATCGTTCCTAAATCCATCTTGGTATCAGTAGTCCGTAGTTATCGCCGGTGCGCCGTTCGGGTTGGCGCACCGGCCGTTCTATCCTTCATCGGCGCCGCTGTCGCGGGGCGATCGATCTCGGACAGGGGAGGGATGCGGGAGCATCACCTCAGGCGTCCCCCCTCATCGAACTCCTCGGCATATTCCTCGGCCGCCACCGTGCGCTGCTTGTAGGCCAGGCGGGCGACGATGATGCTCAGCTCGTACAGTCCGTACAGCGGAGCGGCCAGCAGAAGCTGGTTGAACGGGTCGGGGGTGGGCGTGATGATCGCCGCGGCGATCAGGATGATCACCAGCGCATGGCGCCAGTATTTGCGCAGAAACTGCGGCGTGACCACGCCGAACCGCGAGAGCGCATAGCTGAGCATCGGCATCTCGAAGACGACGCCGCACGACAGGATGAAGCCGAGGATGAAGCTGAAATACGCCGAGATCGAGAAGTTGTTCTGGATCGGACCCCAGGTGACGCTCGCCGCGAAGCCGAGCGACGTCGGGATCATCACAAAGTAGGCGAAGGCGACCCCCACCAGGAAGCAGAGGATCGTTCCCATGGCGATGGCGCTGACGTTTTTACGCTCCCGCTCGTAGAGTCCCGGCTTGATGAAGCCCCAGAACTGCCAGATGATGAACGGAATCGCCAGGATCAGGCCGCTGATCAGCGCCACCTGGATGGCGAGGGTGATCTGCCCCATCGGCTCGAAGTTCTGCAGCTTCAGCGGCGGATTCAGCCGCTTCGCCGGCCCGAGCAGCACATCCTCGATCAGCTCCTTCATGAAGATCGCGCAGACCAGCGACGTCCCCGCCAGCGCTATCAGCGCCTTGATGATACGCCAGCGGAGCTCCTCCAGGTGATCGAAGAACCCCATTTCCCCGCCACCCGACGCGCCGTCGAGCTCCCCCTCGTCGAGGATCGGGTCGATATCCGACGGAGGGGGCATTGCGGGGTTCTCCCCCCATGTGCCGCTCCACTCCCGCTCGCCGAACCGCTCCCCCCCATTGCCGGGGAATCCGGCGGCTGGAGGCTCCTGGCGGACGGGCTGTTGTCCGGGGTTCCCATCGCCGGAGGGGAGAGGGATATCCCGGCTGCGTTCCCTGTCGTTATCGTTGTTCTCGAACGTTGACATAATCGGTTGCGCGTCGGTTGTCGAATCGGGGATCATGCCGCCCTTCGGCCATCCCCCGCTGAGCGCGCCGCTCTGAGACGCTAGGCGGCCGTTTCGGCCGGCAGCTCCGGTCGCGGACCGATCCCCTGCAATATCTCCGGATAGAGGGGATAGCCCGAGCAGAAGTCGCGCACTTCGTTCTTGACGCGCTTCTGAAGATCTTCATTGCCGATATCGCTCAGTACCGCGTCGATCAGCTCGGCGATACGGCGCATTCCATCCTCGTTCATGCTCCGGCTTGTCATCGCGGCGCTGCCGAGGCGGATGCCGGAGGTGATAAGGGGGGATTTGTCGTCGAACGGCACGGCGTTCTTGTTGCAGGTGATCCCGGCGCGGTCCAGCGCGTTTTCGGCCGCCTTGCCGGTAAGCCCCTTGTTCCGCAGATCCACCAGCATCAGATGGTTGTCGGTGCCGCCGGAGATGATGTTGTAGTCGCGCTCGATAAGCGCGGCGGCGAGCGCCTGGGCGTTGCGGATAACCTGCTCGGTATACTCCCGGAAATCATCGGTCAGTGCCTCGGCGAAGGCGACCGCCTTGGCGGCGATCACATGCATCAGCGGCCCTCCCTGAATACCCGGCATCACCCAGCTGTCGATGATCTCCGACATCATCTTGACCCGGCCGGACTTCGGAGCGGTCAGCCCGAATGGGTTCTCGAAATCCTTCCCCAGCAGGATCACCCCGCCGCGCGGCCCGCGCAGGGTCTTATGCGTGGTCGATGTCACCACATGGCAATGCTCGATCGGGGAGTCGAGCCATCCCTTGGCGATAAGCCCGGCCGGATGGGCTATATCGGCCATCAGAAACGCTCCCACCTCGCGGGCGATCTCGCCGAAGATCTTGTAGTCGATGTTCCGGCTGTAGGCCGAGGCGCCGACGGTGATCATCTTCGGCTTATGCTCGCGCGCCTTCTCACGCACCGCGTCGTAATCGATACGTCCGGTGGCCGGATCGATGCCGTAGGAGACGAAGTTGTAGAACTTGCCGGAGAAGTTCACCGGAGAGCCATGGGTGAGATGGCCGCCGTGGGAGAGATCCATGCCGAGAACCTTATCGCCCGGCTGGAGAAACGAGAAATAGACCGCCATGTTGGCCGACGAGCCGGAGTGCGGCTGGACGTTGGCATACTCGGCGCCGAACAGCTTCTTGACCCGATCCTGCGCCAGCGATTCGGCCAGATCGACCCATTCGCATCCGCCGTAGTAGCGGCGCCCCGGATATCCCTCGGCGTACTTGTTCGTCAGCACCGAGCCCTGTGCCTCGAGAACCGCCTGGCTGGTGAAATTCTCGCTGGCGATCAGCTCCAGCTTCTCGTTCTGGCGATAGACTTCTCCGGCGATTGCCGTGAACAGTTCCGGGTCCTGCGTGCGTAGTATGTCGTACATGGGTCAGTAACTCTGTCGTTGAATGAAGGACAAGGTGCCGCGTCGTCTCCGGCCGGAGACGCGACGCGCTGCGCATCGCTCCCCGGCGGCGTCCGATCGGCCGCATCCCCTCACACCGTGATATACGAGATGGAGGGTGGTTTGGAGTCCGCCGGTCGCCCGGCATGCACCAGATCGTCTCGCGACGATCCGTCGGCCGGCGTGCCCGCTAGAGGTCGGTCAGCGCATGGATCTTCTCGACCCGGCGGGCATGGCGCGGATCGGTCGACGCCGGCGTATCGAGAAACGCCGTGACGATCTGGCGCGCGCTCTCCCAGTCGACCAGCCGCTCCCCCAGCGTCAGCACGTTGGCGTTGTTGTGCTCGCGGGCAAGACGGGCCATCTCGGGGGTGAGGCAGTTGGCCGCGCGCACCCCTTTCGACTTGTTGGCGACGATCGACACGCCGATGCCGGAGCCGCAGACGATGATCGCCACATCGGATTCGCCGCGCGCGACCGCCTCGGCCGCCGCGCGGGCATGGTCGGGATAATCGGTCGAGTCGGATGAATATGTGCCGTAATCGACCACATCGAGGTTCGATGCGCGGAGCATCGCTGCGATGCGGTCCTTGTAGTTGATGCCGCCATGATCGGCGGCGAGGGCTATCGGCCTTGCCATGGGTGTGACGTGAGCTCGGAGAAGTTCGCTAGGGAAGAGTGAGGCGGGATGCCGACAGCGGCACGCCTCCTCGTCAAGAAGATCAAATATAAGGAAGGCGCCCGGCCAATCTATAGCCGGGCCGACGAATTAGACGGAATCGTCGGAGGGGGTCACGGCTGGGAGCCGGATCCGAACGCCGCGCTGATGGTGACGTGCGAGGAGATATCCCCGAGCTCGTAATCGCGCCGCGCGGCCAGCTCGATCCGGAGATCCCTGACGAACTCGACCGGAAGATCGTAGGAGAAGCCGAACGCGAAGTCGCCGAGGGTGTTATAGCCCCCTCGGAGTCCGATCGGGAAGGCCACCACCGGAACCCATTCCAGCGCGAGGCTGTAGTTCGGCTCCGATTCGTATTGCGCCAGGCGCATCTCGGTCGCCAGGAGGAGATAGGCGCGCGGCCGAAGCCGGCGTGTCCTGATGATGCCACTCGGGTCGAGCCGCGAGGTTTCGCTCCGCTCCTCCATCGGGATGAGGTAGGAGGCTCCCAGCCGGGTGTTCCAGGGGGCAAGCTCGCGCGGGCCCTTCGTTTCGCCGGCGATGTTGTTCAACGCCAGGGAGAAGAAGTAGCGGTCGGCGAGCGCCAGGGAGCCGGAGAGATCGACGGTATAGCCGGATGCGCTCCCCTCGGTCCCGGTGAGCGTGGTGCGCAGATACCGCACGGTCGCCCCCAGCGCTCCCGGACCTATCGTCAGGCCGCCGCCGAGGGAGAAGGCGAAATCCTCGCTGCCGATCGAGCCGGTGGGGCGCTCATCGGCCGTATAGCCCTGAACGTCGCTGATGCCGTAGCCCATGATGCCGGCGCTGATGCCGGCGAAATCTCCGACCGGGGTGCCGTAGCCGAATGCTCTGAAACGTTCGCCGTTGGAAAGGAGCGACATCGACGCCAGCACAGTCTGATCCCGCAGTCCCGGAAGCGCGGCGCTGTTGCTGAAGATCGCCGATCCTTCCGCCGCGAACGGGGTGAACGCTCCCCCCATCGCGATCTCGCGCGCCAGCAGCGTCCGGCGAAGGTAGCTCGCGGCATACCCGCCCGCGCTTTGAGCGCGCGCTGCATCCCCCCCGAAAAGCAGGGCGGCAATGCATAATGGTATAAGGGAAGGGAGGGAGTGTTTCATTATTTGATGCGGCGTGGATCGGCCGGCGCTTCAGTACTGTCCGACGGAGAGGATGGGGGAGACTATGATCATCGATGCAGGGGCATCGCATGAGACAACCGGAACGGCGGCGTTACCTAAACAGCGAGGACTGAGCGGATGATCATCCACCTCAGCCCTCGTTTCCATCTGCGCTATGCTCCCGATCAGCGGGAGACCATCACCTTATTGACGATCCGCTGCCCGTTGGTTTCCAGCACCACGATATATGGTCCGCTCGGCAGACCCTTGGTCGTGAAGCGATAGTTCTGCTCCCCTTTCTGCGCGCTTGTCGAGGGATGGATCTCGATAAGCTTCCCGAGGATGTTGTAGAGCCCGATTTTGACAGGCTGATCATCGTTTGGAAAGTACGCGGTCAGGGTGAGCGCTTCATTCTCCAGCTTGGTGGAGGCGCTTACTTCCTTCTTTTTCGGGTCGGGCTGCTGGCTGATATCGTTGTGCAGGACATACACCCGTGCCGGCCCCGATATCGCCCCATGCAGTCCCGTGGCTGCAAGAGCCAACGCCAGCCCCATCATGATATTAATCCGTAAAAGTCGTTTCATTGGCGTTTCATCACTATGATTGGTAGAACGATATGTTCACCGGAGCTCGATTCGATCACACAAATATACGTTCCGTTTGCCACAATCTCCCCGCGTGAGTTCCGGCCGTCCCAGAATGCGGTCGTACGCCGTCCGCCTTCCTGCTCGACGCCTTCCATAAGACGTCGCGTAACGCTGCGGGATGCATCAAAGATCACTATGCTTACAATTCCTGTCTCTTTCAATCTATAGACAATCCCCGCGCCATTCCCGTTGCCAGATCCGTCATCTTTCGGATTGAAAGGGTTCGGCGCCACGAAGTTGCCGTCGGGGACCTTATTGACCTCGAACTGCGGCGCGTCGGCGTACTCACAGGACGATGCTGTTTCGGCTTCGCAACAGATCCGTGCGCTCACCGTGCCGGCAAGCTGGTCGGGAACCTCGAAGGGATATTCCAGAAGCGATGCCGGGATATCCTGCGCCAGCACGACCCAGCTCTGGCCGCCATCGCCGCTGATCGAGAGCTTCAGGCGATCGCATGTGAAATCCCCCGCTTTCCATGAGACGATGCGGCGGCGGGAATGGCTGGTATCGCCGGGGGAGAGGGCGAGGGTTCTTCCGGGTGCGGCAAGGCGGAGCAGCACGGTATCGGAGGAGGAATATCCTCCGGGATCGACGAACCGGTAGCGCGCGACCACTTCTTCCTGTCCGCCGCACCACGCCGAGCAGTCGAGCGTATCGCTGGCCGCGACCGACGAGCCGTTCATCGTCACGCTCCTGACGGTATCCCATGTGGACCCGTCGAGCGAGCGGAGCAGATAGGCGCGATCGGCGCAGGCGATCGTTGTCGACAGATGGATCGGCGCGCCGAACCCGAGGGCGCTCCCGGTATCGACGCTCACCGGCGTGATCACCGGCTGATTGACGGTGAAGGATGCCGTCTCGTCGTACAGCGATGCGATCAGCGGGTCCTCGACCCGGACGCGGTAGACCCCCGGCGGGAGGGTCGCGCTCCCGAGGGTGATGCTGTCGGGCTCGATGCCGGGATTGACCGGATTGCCGCTCTGTCCGCGATGATAGTTCTCGGCGATCACCGTATCGATCGGGCCGCGCAGCCGTATCCGCACCCCCTCCTCTCCTCCTCCGACCCGCCGCTGCCAGTTGATCCTGATGGGCGCTCCGGCGCAGTAGGTGGTCTGATCGGCGGCGAGCCTGCCGAACGGGATTGGCACGCGCAGGCCGATGGCGTAGACCGCCTTCTCGGTGGAGACGATCAGATCGTTCTTCCCATCCCCTTCGATATCGGCGATTGCAACGGAGACGACCCGTGAGTCGAGCGTAAAGCCTGCAAGCTTCCTGAAGTACTGCCGCGCCAGCGGATCGGTCCCGGGGTTGACGAAGGCGGATGCGGGATCGTTATAGTCCATCAGCCCGAGGATGTTCACGGTCGATCCCTCGGCCGTCACCAGCTCGTTCCGCTTGTTGTCGTCGATGCCGGGGAGGGTATTGGTGATCAGATCGCCGGCCGCCATCAGCCTTCCGCGGAAGAACTGCTTGGCGAAGAGGGCGAACGGACGCTCCGGGGAGATATCGGTGTTGCGCCGGAAGAGGTAGATCCAGTTGGTCTGCAGGTCGCTGTTGTCGGGAGTGTGCCAGGCGCCGATCAGCTCGTTCTCGACGTTGTTCAGATAGTTGCGGTCCATCCCCGACGACCCCTGGTCGATATTGCCGGTGACGATCCTCCAGCCCACGTTCTGCATATCGCCATCGACGAAGAGCGTATCGGTGTTATCCTGTCCGTCGGCCGAGACCAGCCTGAGCGACGCGGTGCCGGGATGGGCCGCATCGTAGTTTCTGGTGATCACCCGGTAGGTGCCGCCGCTCCCGACGGCGCTGGCATAGAGCGTCACGAAATATGTATGCACTTCCTCCTCGGTGCTCCCATCCGGCCGGGCCTCGTCGGCGGCATAGGTGCGCGTGCCGAGCGGGCTGGCGCCGATATAGAGGGAGTACGCGGAGCTTGAGCGGGTGGGGGGTGCGCCGGCGGGCGTGGCGACGGTGGCGGGATCGTAGCTGTACGACGAGGTCGCCAGACCGATGAAGGCGCTGTCGCGCGAGCGGGCGATATCATCGTAATAGAGGATCGATGGCGGATGCGGATAGATGCGCGGCGCGATCGGGTAGACCCAGTTGGTCGTCGCCGAGTCGCGCGCTCCCTCCAGCGTGTAGGCGCGCAGGCTGTTGACGGGGGGCCTGACCATCGGGGAGGTGAACTGATCCTGCGTGACGGCTCCCAGCACGACGGTGCCCCCGGTGGAGGGACGGAACAGCGTGATGGGATAGATCCCCACGATGTTGTTCGGCGATGGCTGCGTGAGCGGCTCAATCGTCAGGCGATCCTTCGGTCCGGCGCTTGAATCGGCGAGCGCTCCGGCGGGACGCCGCCCGTCGGGTTGCTGCGACTGCTCGATGCCGATCCCGATTCTGTTGACGCGCGATCCGGGATTGCGGATGGGACGGAACTCGGTATTGAACAGTCCGGTCAGCGTCAGGCGGCGCAGCCCGGGGAACTCTCCGCCGTAGGAGTGGAGCTTCTCCAGAAGTCCGAACGGCGAGAGGATCGCCACTGTACTGTTCCCCATCGCCCCTACGATCTGCTGCTCGGCGTTGGCGCCGCGCGGGAGGATCGTCCCCACCAGCAGCGTCGGGACGTTCGACAGCAGCGGCGTGCGCCACTTGATCACGAACGACGAGGCCGGCTGAGCGTCGGTCACGGTGATGTTCTGGCGGGTTCCCTCCAGGTTGCCGTAGGGGTACCACCAGAACGACACCGGCTCGGTCAGGGGAACCTGGGCGAGCCCAACGGCCGGCAGAAGAAGAAAAAGTATGTATACGAGGAACTGGCGCACGCGTATGGTTCGTCGATGATAAGCGGACATCGAGCCCGGTAGTAAGCGTAATACGGAAGATTTCGAGCGATCGGCCATAATATAGAGGGCAGACGCTAACCGGACCCGGAAAATTTCGGTACGGTTGCGAAATCATTCCGAAGAGCTATTTTGCTCCCCGCTGAAGTCGTAACCTCACGCAGATTTAACAGGAGTCTTCTGCTCACATGCGGTCCCGACCATCGAACGAACGATGGGGGCCGGGTAATTGCTACAGTTCTACAGTTCAGTCAATTATCCAATGAACCGCGCAGGCGGAGCAGAAGAGATTCTATTTATGAGAACATCCTGGCAGATACTCTGGGTGGACGACGAGATCGACTTGTTGCGCCCCCACATCAAACTCCTTCAGGCGAAGGGATACAGCGTTGAGACCGTCACCAATGGTGAGGACGCGATCGCTCTTGTCAAGAAACAGCCGTTCGACCTTGTCTTCCTCGATGAATCGATGGTCGGCATGGGAGGGCTTGCCACGCTAGCCGAGATCAAGGAGATCGACTCCTCGATTCCGGTGGTGATGGTCACCAAGAACGAGGCCGAGTCGGTGATGGACGAGGCGATCGGCCGTCGCATCTCCGACTATCTCACCAAGCCCGTCAACCCGACGCAGATCCTCCTGACCTGCAAGAAGTTCCTGGAAGGGAAGCGGATCGAGGCCGATTTCGTCTCGCGCGACTACACCAAGGAGTTCAACCAGACGGCCATCCAGCTGATGAGCCCGATGGACTGGGAGGAGTGGATCGCGCTCTACGCGAAGCTCAGCCAGTGGGAGATCGAGTTCGACCGCCACCGCGGCCTCGGCTTCGAGCAGACGCTCGTCGACCAGAAGCGCGACGCCAACGCCGAGTTCGGGAAGTTCATCGAGAAGAACTACAAGGGATGGCTCAACCCGGACAACACCGACCGTCCGCTGCTGAGCATCGATATCGTCAATGAATACGTTCTGCCGGCGCTCAAGAAGGACAACGGGCCGGTGTTCCTCTTCGTGGTCGACTGCATGCGGCTCGACCAGTGGCTGGTGATCGAGGAGCTTCTGTCGGCCGATTTCCAGATCCAGCGCGACCACTACTTCGGCATCCTTCCGACGGCCACCCCGTATGCGCGCAACGCAATCTTCGCCGGGCTCTTCCCGTCGGAGATCGAGGCGCACTACCCCGATCTGTGGCAGGGGGGGAACGACGACGATCATTCGCAGAACAAGTACGAGAAGGAGCTTCTGGAGAAGCTGCTGCATCGCAAGAAGGTGCAGCTGCGCAGCGGCATCCGGTACGTCAAGATTATCGATACCGACTTCGGCAAGAAAATTGAGTCGGAGATCATGAGCTATTCGCAATCGCAGCTCACGGCGGTTGTTGTCAATGCGGTGGATATGATGGCGCATTCGCGGAGCGACTACCCGATCCTGAAGGAGATCGCCCCCGATGAGTCAGCATATCGGTCGCTTACCCGCAGCTGGTTCGAGCATTCGAGCCTCTATGGTATGTTGCGGACGCTCTCGCAGATCAAGAACGTCAACATCATTATCACAACGGACCATGGGGCGATTCGCTGCATGCGTGGGGCAAAGGCACTTGGCGATCGCGAAACCTCGACGAACCTACGCTATAAGTATGGCCGGAACGTCAAGGTGGATGAAAAGTATGCAGTCTACGTCCGGAACTCGGACGATTACAAGCTCCCGCGTCGCGGGATGATGATCGATTATGTAATAGCAAAGGAGGATTACTACTTCGTCTATCCGACCGAGTATCACTACTACCTCAATCACTACCGCGATAGCTTCCAGCATGGCGGTATCTCGATGGAGGAGATGATACTCCCGGTGGTAACCCTTAAGCCGCGATAAACCAGCAACGATATCGGGGCGCAACTTTCTCTCTGTTCCCTCCGGAATCCTCCGGACGGCGCCGGGAAAAAGCGGGGGTGACGAAGAGATCAGAACTATGGATACCGAGATTTACTCCTCGTTTAGCGAGGAGGAAACATTCCAGCTTGGCATCGACTTCTCGATGCGTCTGAACGCGGGTGACATCATCGCCTTCTATGGCGAGCTCGGAGCGGGGAAGACAGAGTTCATCAAGGGAATCTGTCAGGGGATGAATGTCGATGAGATCGTCTCGAGCCCGACATATACCATCGTCAATCAGTACGTTGGTGAGGACCGCAGACGTCATACCATCGACATCTATCACGTCGATCTCTACCGGATTGAGAATGCCGGGGAGCTTATCGAGGTGGGGCTTGCCGATCTTCTGCAGGACGATGACTCGATCAAACTGATCGAGTGGGCCGAAAATGCCGATTCGATACTGCCAGCCGTGCGCTACGATATCTATTTCTTTACCCTCAACGAGGAGAACACGCGGCGCATCGAGGTGATTCATCGCGATAGCTCATCGGTCGAGCCCGATCATGCACACGTTCTGATCAGACGCTGAGTGGTTGTTGTAATACTGCAGGGCGACCATATTAACGATGTGGCCGCCCTTTTCTGTGTGATGCGAGCTGTACCCCCTCCGGCCGCATGGTGCAGCAGCCTCTGTTTCGGCCGGCGTCGCGCGCCGGCTCTTCCTTCCATCCATCCGGCGTCGGTGCCGGAGTATCCCGATCAGCAACGATGGTAGCAGCAATCGAAACCACCGGCACCACCTGCGGCGTGGCGCTGTTCGAGGGGAACACCCTCCGCGCCGAGCTCCATGTGGAGATGCCGCGCTCGCACGATCGCCTGCTGGCGCATCTTTTCGGCCAGCTTCTGGAGATGACCCAGGTGAAGGCGCGCGATATCCGCGACTTCGCCGTGTCGGTCGGTCCCGGCTCCTATACCGGTATCCGGATCGGGCTCAGCTTCGCCATCGGGGCGTCGCTTGCCACCGGCGCATCGATCATCCCGGTCCCCACGCTCGATGCCATCGCCTACAACGCCCGCTATCTGGGGCGCGTCAGCCATCGCTCGCGCGTTATCTCACTGGTCGACGCCGGACGCCAGGGGCTGTATGCCGGACTCTACGAGATCACCCCCGACTTCAAGAAATTGACCGATACCAAGACGATCCCGGTCAGCCAGATCCCCTCGCTCCTCGACGAGAACGTCTTTGCCGCGGGGCCCGGCGCCGCGCTGATCGATGGCTCGTGGGCCGACTCGGTGGCGGTCGATTCGGAGTGCCTGACCGCCTCCTCGATCGGCCGGTATGGGCTCTACCTCCATTATCATGGTGCCGGAACTGCCGCCGAGGATGTCCGGCCGTTGTATATTAGCGACTTCACTCCGGTTGTGCGCCGGAACGAGGGGTGAACGACCGGGGCTGATCTGCGGGCGGGATGCGTCGGCAGGCGTTGTGCCGGCACCGGAGGAAAGGGTGATGGAGGCGGGGCTCAGGCAACCTACATTTGAAACTGGATATCGATATGGCTTGGTGGAATCGCACGAAACAGAACATAGAAGAGCAGCAGACGCGCGATATGCCCGACGGGCTCTGGCTGAAGTGCCCCGACTGCGACGAGATGATCTATAAGCGGGATCTGGAGGAAAACCTCTATACCTGCCCGAAGTGCAACAAGCATTTCCGCATCGGCTCGAACCAGTATATCGCCATCCTGCTCGATACCGGCTCGTTCGTCGAGCTCGATGCCGATCTGGTCTCGGCCGATCCGCTCGAGTTTGTCGACGAGAAGCCGTATACCACGCGTCTGGCCGAGGGACGCCGCAAGACCGGCCTTGCCGACGCGATCCGCACCGGGACCGGGACGATCAACGGCGAGCAGCTGGCGCTGGCGATCATGGACTTCAGCTTCATCGGCGGATCGATGGGGTCGGTGGTGGGGGAGAAGTTCTCCCGCGCGGCCGATCATGCACGCCGCGAGCGGATCCCCTTCGTCGCTATCACCGCCTCCGGCGGCGCGCGCATGATGGAGGCGGCGCTCTCGCTGATGCAGATGGCGAAGACGTCGGTGAGCCTTGCCCTGCTGGCCGAGGAGCGCGTTCCCTATTATGTGGTGCTGACCGATCCCACCACCGGCGGAGTGACGGCATCGTTCGCGATGCTGGGCGATGTTATCCTTGCCGAGCCGAAGGCGCTGATCGGGTTCGCCGGTCCGCGCGTGATCGAGCAGATGACCAAGAAGAAGCTTCCCGAGGGATTCCAGCGCTCGGAGTTCCAGCTGGAGCATGGCTTCGTCGACCATATCGTGCATCGCAAGGAGCTGCGTTCGACGCTCGCGCGGCTGATGTCGCTGATGCGGGTGCCGGCCGCAGCGGGGAAGGGGAAGTAGGCACGCCGGGCACTCCGGCGGCCGGTCGTCCATCGCAGACGCACCGTATCTATCAACAGCAAACTCATCCCGATTCATATGCAGCAGAGCACACAGGGCACCAAGAGCAAGAAAGGCGCGGCCGTGCGTCCCACCGTTCATCTGATAGGCTTCCCGATGGATCTCGGGGCCGACCGGCGGGGCGTGGATATGGGGCCGTCGGCGCTGCGCATCGCCGATATCGACGAGAAGCTGGAGGCGCTGGGCTATGCGATCGAGGATGAGGGGGATATCGAGATCGCGGTGCCTGAGGTGCTGACGATCCAGGACCCGCATCTGAAGTATCTCCCGGAGATCACCAAGGCATGCGACAAGCTTGCGCGGAAGGTGAAGCGGGTATTGAAGGACGGAGCGTTCCCGCTGGTGCTGGGGGGGGATCACTCGATGGCGATCGGCACTATCGCCGGCGTCGCCGGCTACTGCCGCGATACGAAGAAGCGTCTCGGCGTGATCTGGATCGACGCGCACTCCGATATCAATATCCCCGCCACATCCCCCTCGGGCAACATCCATGGGATGCCCGTGGCGGCGTCGATCGGGCTTGGTGCCCCGGAGCTTGCGGCGGTCGGCGGCAATTTCACGAAGCTCGACCCGACGAACATCGTGATGATCGGGCTCCGCTCGGTGGATGAGGGGGAGCGCACCATTATCCGGGAGAAGGGGATGACCACCTTCACGATGACCGATATCGATCGCCTGGGGATCTATCAGGTGATGGAGCAGACGCTCAGCTACCTGCAGGGGAGGGTCGATCATATCCATGTGTCGTTCGATCTCGACAGCGTCGATCCGCTGATCGCCAGGGGAGTGGGCACCCCGGTGCCGGGGGGGCTTACCTACCGCGAGGCGCATCTGATCATGGAGATGATCGCCGAGCATGGTGCGCTCGGGTCGCTCGAGGTCGCCGAGGTGAACCCCATCCTCGACAACATGAACAAAGGGGCGATCTTCGCCGCCGACCTTATCGCCTCGGCGATGGGGAAGCGGATCCTTTGATGCCCGATCGTTCCGAGGCGGCCGATCTCCCCGGCACCGATGCGCGTGGCACGGGAAGCGGGATGACTCTCATCGAGACGGTCGATGATGCCCGCGCCTACTGTCGCGCCGAGCGGCTGCGCTCGAGGCGGATCGCCATCGTGCCGACGATGGGCTATCTCCACGCGGGGCATCTGGCGCTCGTGGACCGTGCCCGTGCCGTCGCCGACGTGGTGGTTACGACGCTCTTCGTCAATCCCACGCAGTTCGCGGCGGGTGAGGATCTTTCCACCTACCCCCGCGATGTGGAGGGGGACCGGCGGAAGCTCCAGGAGGCCGGCTGCGATATGCTCTTCGTTCCCCGCGCCGGCGATATCTACCCGGATGCATTCTCCACCTACCTGGCGGTGGAGGGGATCACCTCGCGCTATGAAGGTGCCTACCGGCCGACACATTTCCGGGGGGTGACGACGATCGTCGCCAAGTTCTTCAATATCCTCGCCCCGGATGTGGCGGTGTTCGGGCAGAAGGATGCCCAGCAGGTGGCGGTGGTGCGGAAGATGATCAGGGATATGAGCTACGGCGTCGAGCTGGAGGTGGTCGAGACCATGCGCGAGCCCGAGGGGCTGGCGATGAGCTCCCGGAACGTCTATCTGACGGCGGAGGATCGGCGCGAGGCGCTGAGCATCTCGCGCGCGCTTCGTGCTGCCCGCGACGCCTATGCCGCCGGCGCGTCGGTGGCCTCGGCGACGGAGCTGATGCGCTCGGCCCTCTCCCCGGCGATCGTCCCCGATTATGCCGATATCATCGATCCCGAGACGTTTCTGCAGGCCGGGGAGGATGCGGCCGGCGATCTGCTGGCGATATTTGCCGGGCGCGTGGGACGCACGCGGCTGATCGATAACCTGCCGTTGTCGCGCCGTATCGTCCGGTGATCCGCAGCTCCCCGCGCTCCTGATGTCCGGTTCCCGGCGTCGGGTGCAATCAGAAGATAATTTTTTCGTCCTCTCAGCGGGCCAGATATCTGCCCATACTTATTGAACCCGAGAACAATCCGAGTCTCTCCATGACGCGTTTCATGTTCAAATCGAAGATCCATCGCGCCGTTGTCACGCAGGCGGAGCTCTACTACGAAGGGAGCCTCACCGTCGATGCCGATCTGCTTGATGCCGCCGATCTGCTGGAGTATGAGAAGGTCGCCGTGGTGAATGTCAACAACGGCGAGCGCTTCGAGACCTATCTTATCCCCGGCGAGCGTGGAAGCGGCGTGATCTGCCTGAATGGCGCCGCGGCGCGCAAGGGGACGGTCGGTGACGAGGTGATCATCATCAGCTATGCCTCAATGAGCGACGAGGAGGCGCGCCAGTACAAGCCGACCGTCGTCCATGTCGACAAAAGGAACCGGATCGTCTCCAAAACCCATGAGCAGTTGGCCGGGCAGAAGTACGTGAGCGTCTAGTCGCGTGCCGTATCGTCTCCATGACGATCGATGAGCTGCAGGAACCTTTCGGCGCCGATAACGCGCGCCACGGGTGATTGCGGCTCTTGTCGTTATTGGCGCCGATCATCGTAACTTCATCCCATCCGGGGGCCTCCCATGCTCCCCACGGCCCATTACCGGCCGCCGGTATCCTGTCGAGGAACGAAAAACAATGGCAACACACAGGATCGCGCTTCTGGTTCTTCTGCTGGCGTTCTGCTGTGCGGGGTGTCTGGAGTCGGAGCAGCAGTATACGATCAATCCCGACGGCACCGGCAAGGTGGTGATCGAGGAGACGATGCCGAACATCGAAAGGATGTTTGCAATCGACGACAGCACGCGGCGGGACAAGGAGAGGGAGCTGCGCGAGTTCGTTGTGTCGGTCGTGGAGAAATCCGTCGGTGTGGAGCTCTGGAAGGATGTCTCCTACCGCTCGCTTCCCGATGGCCGGATCTATTTCAAAGGGACGGCCTACTTCCGTGATCTGAACGCCGTGAAATTCCATGCGCTCTCCAATACCGATGTGACGCTTACCCCGACCGGCGATTCACGGGTGGTGCTGGCGGTTCCCGAACCGTCGGTTGAGCCCGAGGCGGCCGGCCATCCTCCCCGCACCGATGCCGAGATCGAGCATGCGATCGACTCGATGAAGGCCGCCTATGGCGAAATGCGCGAGATGGTGCTGGGACTGGAGGGGCTCCGGGAGCATGCCAGCTATCGATTCGCGGGAACCATCCAGGAGGCGGTCGGCTTCACGACCGATAGCAGCGGGGCGCTGGCGATCGGGGTGGATGGAAAGAAGATGCTCCGCATCCTCGACTCGGTGACCTCATCCGAGGGCTACTGGCGGCGGACTGCCATGGCGGCCCCGGGCTCCGGAAGTGACAGGGAGATGGTCGCTACGCTCTTCGGTGGCGCCATTCCCCGCGCGGTGATCGTCACCGGAGGAACGCCGCTGTTCGATTACAAGGCGGAAGTGAAGGGGGCGCAGGGGCAGTACCGCGTGCTCAGAAAAAAGCTCGGCGTGAAATAACGCGCCCGGTCGTATCAGTACACTCCAGCAGACGAAGGATGACCCGGATGGATGCGAGAAGCCTCGCGGTGGCGATCATGGCGGCGGGAAAAGGGACACGGATGAAGAATCCCGAGGTCGCCAAGGTGATGTTCCCGATCGGCGGCGTGCCGATGATCGATCATGTGGTGCAACGAGCCATCGACTACGATGCCGACCCGATCATCGTGATCATCGGCCATCAGCGCGCATCGGTGCGGGAGCATCTGACCGATGTGTTCGGGGGACGGATCGCCTTCGCCGAGCAGGTGGAACAGCTCGGCACCGGACACGCGGTGATGCAGGCCGTGCCGGCGCTCGGCGATTTCGCCGGGGATCTGCTGGTGCTCTCGGGGGATGTCCCGCTCCTCAGTCCGGCAACGATCGGCGCGCTGCTGCTGACCCATCGCGCCAGCGGCGCCGTTGCCACCGTGCTGACGGTGATCATGCCCGACCCCACCGGGTATGGACGCGTGGTCCGCAACGACGACGGCTCGGTCGCCAGGATCGTCGAGCAGAAGGATGCCCGTCCGGACGAGCTTGCCATCGACGAGATCAACTCCGGCATCTACCTCTTCCGCGCCCCCGATCTTATCGAGGCGCTCGGGGGGCTCGACAACAACAACGCGCAGAACGAATATTATCTGACCGATGTCTTCGGATGGTTCAGGCGGATGGGGCGGCCGGTGGCGGCCCACGCATCGGGCGATCCCGGAGAGGTGCAGGGGATCAACACCCTCGAGCAGCTCGCCGAGGCCGACGCCACGTTCGCGCAGCGCATGCAGGCCGCCGAGTGACGCCGATATCATACGGTCGCATCAATCTCCAGTTCAATTTCCATGAAGATCTCCCATATAGGCATCGCGGTACGGACCATCGAGGATGCCGTCGCCCAGTATTCGTCGCTGTTCGGTGAAGATCATCCGCATCGCGAGCAGGTCGCCGAGCAGCGGGTCGATGTTGCCTCATTTCAGGTCGGCGATGCACTGATCGAGCTCACCGCGGCCACCGACGAGTCATCCCCCATCGCGAAGTATATCGCCAAGCGCGGCGAGGGTATCCATCATATCGCGTTCGAGGTGGAGGATATCGAGGCCGAGCTTGCACGGCTGCGGGAGGCGGGGGTACGGCTGATCGACGAGACCCCGAAAGAGGGGGCGCACGATATGCTGATCGCGTTTGTCCATCCGTCGAGCTTCAACGGCGTTCTGGTGGAGATCTGCCAGAAAAAGCCATCGATCTAGGGGCTTTCCTAAGGGGGACCCCGGCCATCCGTTTCCTTCCATTCTCTCTGTCCATCCTCAATTGTTATGCGTATATCTCTTCTCCCTGCATGTTTCGGACTGATGGCGCTGGCCGCCTGTTCGGCGTCGCGATCGGAAAAAAGCGATGCCGATACCGTGAAGGCTCCCGCCACGCTGGAGGCCAAGCAGGGCAATATGGATTCGCTGCGCGCCCGGCGGGGGCAGTCGCCGAACTCCTTCCGGGTGCTGGCGACGGTTGTCTCGATCGATCCGGTTGGAAGTGGCGCCCCGCACAGCGGCTCGGGGGGACCCTGCGCAAAAGTCCCCTGCGTGGCAACGGTGCGGGTGGATTCGGTGATCAGCGACGGCATGGGGAGCGCCGTGCCGCTCAGCATCGGGGAGTCGGTGAAAGTACGATTCGCCTATACGCTCTCCCCGACGCGTGAAGTGCTGCCGAATCTGAAGCAGCAGTTGCCGGGGCTCTCCGTCGGCTCCCGCTTCGAGGCCGACATGGTCCGGCCGATGGCGCGCGCCGATCGGCCCGCCACCGATAGAAGCGGCACCAGCCCCGGCTATATCATCGCCGACTATGCGGTCCGGTAGCATTGCGCACCATCCTCTCCCGGCCTCGTTCGGCACGGGAGAGAGGGGGCGACCGTGATGCTCCGTGCCGGCGCCGATGGCCTCGCAAGAGGGACGTCGTGAGCCACCTGGTGACGGAGCGTGAACACTGGATCATGGCATGACGCTGGCTGGCATCACCTGTGGCTGGGCTCCGGGGGAGCCGGACGATTATTTGTTTCAATGATAGTTCACCCGTCGAGCAACGATTTACTTTATCTACGGCATGGGAATATTCGAGCGGAAGGAGCGGGAGCGTCAGGAGATGCATGCGCTGATACTTGAGACGGCGATGAAGCTGTTCCTCGAGGAGGGATATGGGAACGTCACGATCCGGAAGATCGCGCGCCAGATCGAGTATAGCCCTGCGACTGTCTATCAGTACTTCAAGGATCGGGAGGAGATCTTCGACGCGCTCCGTACCATGGCGTTCACCAGGTTCTACGAGCAGATCATCCCTCTGCGCGACGTGCGCGATCCATCGGAGCGGCTCCGCATGGGGGGGGAGGCCTATATCGATTTTGCGATCAACAATCCGAAATACTACGACCTGATGTTCATCATGCGGCCGCCGCTGCGGCAGGAGGAGGAGGGGAACGAGTCGCCGGCGAAGAAATCGTACGAGCTGCTGCGTCAGAATATCCAGGACTGCATCGCGGCGCATCAGCTCCGGGCGGAGACCGATATCGATACGGCAGCCTTCGCGATGTGGTCGTTCATTCATGGTGCCACCTCGCTGCTTATCCGCCAGCGCGCGGGGATGATCCCGGCGAAGGATCTCCGCTCGACCGTCGATGGCGCGCTGAACTTCATGCTCGATCAGTTCACCGGAGAGCGGCAGTAAGCCCGCCCCATTCCCTCTGTCGGTTGGGCTGGAGTTCAACTCCGGCCCGGCAGGTTCACGCCAGCCCCATCCGCCCACTGCTCCACCCCGGCATCTACCTCCGGTCCATCCATCCACTTCCTCTCTCGGGCAGGTAATTCGGAGGGGAGGAGGAGGAAAAACGATCCCTTCCTTTTGCCTTCCGCCGCCGATGTGTGATATTTGCGGCTCAACCTATGATTACTCGAAAATTCATCGTGCACGGGCGCGTTCAGGGGGTGGGGTTCCGATACTTCACCGAGAGGATGGCCGAGGCGTTTGATGTCACCGGCTATGTTCGCAACGCCGAGGACGGGAGCGTGGAGATCGTCGCGTCGGGGAAGCCGGACAACCTGCTCTCCTTTCGCGAGCAGATCGAGATCGGGCCGGGCGGATCGCGCGTCGACAGAATCGTGGCCGAGGAGATCGAGCCCGCGCGGTTCGATCGGTTCGATGTGCGGCGATAGCGGCGGAGCCGCGATCGGACGGTGAAGGCCGGGCCTGCAAGAGAACAACAATGCCGTGCGGTGAACGGCGGGGCAAATGCCGCCGCTTACCGAGCACGGCCTACTGACTACATACCAACCTATGATTCGCAAACCAGTATTATTGATTTCGGGCGCCGGCGGTGAGATCGGCCATGGCCTGATCGAGCGTTTAGCCGAGGAGGGGAAGTATAGCGTCCTCGCCCTCGACCAGAAGCCCATCGCCCCCGCCCTTGCCGCCATGTGCGTCGACACGATCGTCGGCACCATCCTCGACACCAGCCTCATCGAGCGGATCGCCACCGAGTACCAGGTTACGGGGATCTTCCATCTGGCGGCGATGCTCTCGACGAGCGGCGAATCGCGCCCGGAGCTCGCCCATGAGGTCAACGTTCAGGGAACGCTGAACCTCCTGAAGCTTGCGGTCGACGAGGCGCACCGCTCGGGGGCGAATGTCCGCTTCATCTTCCCAAGCTCCATCGCAGTCTATGGTCTGCCGAGCGTGGAGCAGAAGGAGAGCGCCGGCAAGGTTGGAGAGGATGACTACCTGGTGCCCACCACGATGTATGGCGTCAACAAGCTCGCCTGCGAGCATCTCGGACGTTACTACACCCATCATTACCGGCAGCTGTCGGACGATCGCGAGCTCTACCATGTGGACTTCCGCTCGCTTCGCTTCCCCGGCCTGATCAGCGCCTTTACCGTTCCGTCGGGGGGGACCAGCGACTACGCGCCGGAGATGCTGCATGCCGCGGCCAGCGGGAAGGCGTATGGCTGCTTCGCGCGCCCGGACACGCGCATCCCGTTCATGGCGATGCCCGATGCCATCGACGCGATGCTGGGGCTGTTCAATGCCCCGGCCGAGAGCCTGAGCACGACGGTGTATAATGTCGGCTCCTTCTCGCCGTCGGCCGAGGAGGTTCGCGTCAAGACCCTCGAGGCGTTCCCGAGCGCCGAGATCACGTTCGCCATCGACACGAAGCGCCAGGGGATCCTGGATACCTGGCCGGCCGACGTGGATGATTCCCGTGCCCGTGCCGACTGGGGATGGGCGCCGAACTACGATTTCGCCCGCGCGTTCGATGAGTATCTGATCCCGACCATCTCGCAGCGCTACGCCGGCGAGTGATCCGGCCGTGGCGATCTCTCGCCGTTGGCGACGGGGTGAAACGGAGCGAGCCATAGAGCGGGGCGCCCTCGAGGCATCCCGCGCCACGGCTTCCGGTTCACCCCGTCCTGCTTTGGGGAATCATCACAAAAAACATCCGTCGTGGAGCTTGCGTATGAACGAAAGAATTATAACTTCGCGCCCCATCCACGTCGGCGAATGCCGCGCGCACCAACATCGCAGTCGAGCGCTCCGTGCCACGATGTCCATGGTACCCCCCATACTTCTGGCGCAATTGTTGTCAGGCTCACAGATGATGGTGGCCGGAACAACGGACGAACACCGGCCCGGGCAGTTGATGCCGAGGCAGTTCGGGAACTGACGTGACATTGTTCCAACGTTACCAATTTTCAGATTAGGAGTACGAACCCATGCTGTGGACACCAGAACTTGCCTCATACCTTGAGGATGCGCCGTGGCCGGCGACCAAAGAAGAGCTTCTCGACTATGCCAACCGCACCGGAGCCCCCCTTCAGGTGATCGAGAATATTCAGGAGCTGAACGACGAGGAGGATGAGGTTTACGAAAGCATCGAGGATATCTGGCCGGAGTCGATGAATCATGACGACATGTTCTTCGAGGAAGATTCCGAGGACTATTAATCTCTCCCCTGCACCGGCGTGCCGGACAGCGGAGTAAAGCATCGGGGAAGTCAGCGGCCTCAGCAGCGGTGCGGCCGGCTTCCCCGTATTTATTATCCATGATGATACCGGGGCACGTGCTTATCCCTTCGGGATGAAGGAGATACGCCGGTATCGCATCACGCGACGGCATACAAATCGTTCGTACTCTTCGTCGCTCATGGCCGCCCGGAGTGCGGGGTACGAATGCTTATCGTCACTCGATCGGTTGCTCATGAACGTTTACGGTACTCCGTGTCAGCGGACTCTCCCCCAGCTTCTATGCTGCCTGCTGCTGCTGATCATGGTTACGGCTGGTGGTGTGGATCTGCATGCACAGGAGCCGGGAAGCGACGGTACTACCAGACCATCGATCCTTCAATCGGTATCGGCGCGTCCGGTATTGGTCGATATCGAGTTCGAGGGGAACGAGAACCTCGGCGCCGAACAGATCCAGGCCGTGATCGAAAGCCGGCCGACGAAGGTGCCGGCGGTGAAGCGATTCTTTTCGCTGATCGGACAGCTCATCGAGCGCAACCCGATAGCCTCGCCGAGGGTTCGCCAGCAGATCGGCCGGCTCATCGATAGTCTCGGCGGTGAGCTGCGCTACCTGAACATGACCACCGCCGCCGAGGATACCGTCCGGATCCGTGCCCTCTACAATGATTTCGGCTACCATGATGCGACGTTCGCCATCCGGGTGACGCTCGATACCAACAGGAACGTCGCGATCCTCCGCTTTATCATCAATGAGAATCTCCGTTATCCGGTGCGGGGCGTCGGGACGTTCGGCGTGGAGGATGTTCCGCGCGAAATTCAGGGGGATCTGCTGAGTCTCGAGATGGTGGAGCTGGGGCAGGGATATCGGAAGGACGATATCATCGGCGAGGGGGACAGAATGGTGGCTCTGCTCCGCAACAACGGCTACGCCTTTGCCGCCGCCGGCATCCCCACGCTGCTGACCGCCCGCGCGCGCGATTCGGTGGCCGGGGCGCCGTTCGACAGCGTCATGCTGCTGATCTACCCGGGGAACCGGTATCGCTTCGGCGAGACGATCCATCAGGCCGATACCACGGCCGAGGGAAATCCCGTCAGCTCGCAGCTTGTGCTCGATCAGGTGGAGTACGAGCCGGGGCAGTATTACAGCCGTGAGAAGGTCGACCAATCGATGGCGAATATCTATGCGCTCGGCATGTTCGATCTTGCGAACCTCGACACGGCCACCGAGCTCAGCCATGACTCCACCCTTGGCATGAGGATCTTCACCCGCATGCGCCCTCTCCACGAGGTGCGGGTGGCTCTGGAGGGAAACCTGGAGAAACGGTTCACCGAATATGTGCCGAGCGCCGGTCTCAGCGCCAGTTATACCCGTCTGAACCTGCTCGGCAGGGCCGAGCGGCTGACGCTCTCGGGGCGTTTCCTGACGCCGCTGCGGAGCCTGTTCACCCGCTATCCGCTGACCGAGTCGCAGGGGGGACTTGCAGTCACCGCCCAGATTCCGTCGCTGGTGGGGGTGCCGATCATCGGCAACAAGCGTCTCGGCGCGCTGGCCTCGGTCAGTGCCGATTTCAACGTTGTCGATCGTCTGCGCGCCACCACCCCCGACGATCGCGATATCACGCTCCGATCGGAGCGCTGGGCCGGATTGCTCGAGCTTTCGTACCGTCTGCCACGCTATACCTATTTCAACCTGATCAGCGGGCGGGTCACCTATCAGTGGAACGGGTATCGCTCAATCGCTCCATATATCGATCGTCTGGCGCAGATACGGGTCGATACGGCGGCCGGCGCCAACGACTGCGGCGATCAGGGTGCTGTGGAGGCCGCGGTGCGGGACGCGCTGGTCAAAAACATCTATCATCTGCAGGTGCTACAGGGGGATGATCCCTCACTTCTCGACTCCGGGGATGTTGCCCGTGAAAAATTCAATGCGCTGAAGCGTACCTTCATCTTCAGCCTGGCGGCGCTGGCCGATCATCGCAACGATTTCTTCTCCCCGACCGACGGAGATTTTGCCGAAGGCCGTACCGAGTTCGGGGTGACAGGCGGGTTCAACGGCTATTTTGCGAAGCTCGAGTTTCAGTACCGGAGCTACAACCAGTGGAGCCGGAGGATCGTCTTCGCGCACCGCGAGCGGATCGGCTATATTCAGGAGTTCGGCCAGCTGCCGTTGACACCGATCTCCAGCCGTTACAGCGCCGGTGGCGCGAACAGCCTTCGCGGCTGGGGAGCCGGGGAGATGCTCGCGACACGGGAGAGCAGCGATACCGCTCTGTCCGCGTGCGCCGATCCGATCGTTCGTGATATCATTGCCGAGAACAGGCGGCTCCTCGGCGGCCTGGGCATCCTCGAGCTGAGCGGCGAGGTGCGCTGCCAGCTCTTCGATCTGCCGAGCAGCTCATCGCTCGGACGGCAGCTCAACGAGCTTGTGGGGATCGCTTTCATCGATGCCGGCAACGCCTTCTTCCGCGACAGCAAGGACGCGAAGGTGCTCGGCTTCGAGGGGATCTACAAGAACATCGGCGTCGCCATCGGTCTCAGCCTCGGCTATAACCTTCCGATCGGTCCCTTCCGCGTCGGATTCGGCATCCCGATCTACGACCCGGTTGCCACGGTGGTGGAGCCACGCTCGCGCTTTATCTGGAATCGCAGCGTATTCGATACATTCGTCTGGCACGTCGGCATCGGCCATGCATTCTGAGCTGCCATGTATCCGGCGACAACTCGACACTCAAATACTTCAATCTCGTAACAGCAAGCAATGCCTACATACGATTATCAGTGCAGAACCTGCGGACATCGCTTCGAGTATTTTCAGTCGATCACGTCCGATGCGCTGACCACCTGCCCGGTCGATCTCTGCATCCAGGAGGACCCGCTGTTGAAGGGGACCGGAGAGCTGGTGCGGCTGGTGAGCGGCGGTGCCGGGCTTGTGTTCAAGGGGGAGGGGTTCTACCTGACCGACTATGCGCGGAAGAAAAGCTCCCCGTCGACGGGAGGATCGGGCTCCGGCGGAAACTCCGGGGGAAAAGATTCAGGTAGCTCAGGCGGATCGTCCGGTGGCTCGTCAAGTGGCGGATCGTCGGGCGGCGGGTCCTCCTCCGGCGGATCGTCCTCCTCCGGCTCCGATGCATAGCTCCGTACCGGCGATTCCATGGGTGTATATACGTAGAAGCCGCTTGGATCTCCAGGGAGAGCCAAGCGGCTTTTGTATGTGATGGAAAAGGAGGGAGGTGAGCGCTACCAGCGCTGTTTTCGCGCTCCCACCAGCATCACCAGCGCGGCTATGACCGTCGTATAGAGCGATGCGGCGATGCCGCTGCGGAGAAAGAAGCTCAGGAACGACAGATCGGTCGGCTGAACGTAGAAGAAGAAGTAGACGATATTATGGGCAAGCGCCGCGATGGCGACGATGCCGAGGAACCTGAAGCTGCCGATCGAGTCCTGCACGCTCAGCTGTTCGTTGAAGAAGTACCCGGCGATAAAGCCGGCCAGCATCTTCGACAGGGCGTTGGTTCCGATGATATCGCTGGAGATCAGATCGAAGATCAGGCCGAGAAGGAATCCGGCCAGCATGCCGGTGAACTGTCCCTCGCGTATGGCGATAAAGACCGTCAGCACCACCAGCAGATCCGGGGTGACGTTCTCCACGGCGATGTAGCCCAGATTGAGCTGCATCAGCAGGAGGATCAGCCCCGCGATCGCGTACCAGAGAAACTGCATATAGGGCATCATCGCTTCTTTCCCCCGTTCCCCTCGGGCTGGTTCGGGTCGATGATCTTCCGCTCCAGGTCGAGGCGCGACTGATCGGGAGAATAGAGGACGACGAACGCCTCCTCGAGCGTCGCGAAGTTCACCGACGGCTCGACGGTGATCTTGTAGAAGAGCGTCCCCTGCTCCTGCTCGATCTCGGAGATCGTTCCGATGATGATATTCTCCGGATAGAGCGATGAATAGTTCGATGTGACCACCGTATCCCCCTTCTGCTGCGGCTGTACCGAGGGGACGTTGCGGAAGGTGAGGGAGGATGCGCCATCCCAGGTGATCAGCCCATCGTTGCGTCCGGCGAGCGTCTTGGCCGCCACGCGCGTATCGCGGTTGATCAGCAGCTGCACCACGCTGTTATCGTTGTTGGTCCCCACCACCCGTCCCACCAGCCCCCGCTCGGTGATCACCGGCATCCCTTCCTTCACCCCCTCCTTCTCGCCGATATTGAGCGTCAGGAAGTTGCGGAGCTGGATGGTCGATTTGCCCACCACCTCCGCCGCCGCCAGCTTCATCGGGGAGCGCTCCTTGAACTCGAGCATCGCCCGGAGCTTCTCCACCTTGATGCCGGCATCGCGAAGCTGCATCGCCTGAATCGATAGATCTTTGTTGAGCTGGCGGAGGGCGTGGTTCTCGGTTTCCAGGGCGAAGGGGTTCGGCAGCCAGCTCAGCGCCGACTGCACGCTTGCCACCACTCCCACCGAGATGGTGCGGAAGGAGCGGAGCTGGGAGTTGCTGCTGCCGGAGATCATCAGCAGGGAGATGACGATCAGCGCGAGCGCGGTGACGTATTCCTTATAGCGCAGGAAAAGCTCAGCAATACGCCGCATGAAAGGGTCAGGTCAAAATGCTGGATTCTGTATTGGGGATCCGCCGGAACGACACATCGGGGACGGGACGCTTCAGCTACTGCATGGAGGCTAGGGACTCCATACATCGCGGCGACAGGCCACTGTCTTAGTATCGGCGGCTCTTGATGAGGACCTGGGAGTACTGGTTCAGATTCTCGAGCACCTTCCCGGTGCCACGCACCACGGCGGTCAGTGGGTCCTCGGCGACGAACACCGGCAGCGAAGTCTCCCGGCGCAGCCGCTCATCCAGGCCCCGCAACAGCGCTCCGCCTCCGGTCAGCATGATGCCACGGTCGAGGATATCGGCCGAAAGCTCCGGCGGGGTGCGCTCCAGCGAAAGCTTGACGGCGTCGACGATCGCCATGATCGGCTCGGAGAGCGCCTCCCGTATCTCGGCGCTGGTGACGGTGGTCATCCGGGGGACGCCAGCCACGAGGTCGCGTCCCTTCACCTCGATCTGCACCTCATCCTCGAGCGGCATCGCCGTCCCCACCTCATGCTTGATGGCCTCGGCCGTGCGTTCGCCGATCAGGATATTGTGGTTCTTCTTGAAGAACTGGATGATCGCGTTGGTCATCTCGTCGCCGGCGATTCTGATCGACTCGTCGTTGACGATGCCGGCCAGGGCGATGACGGCGATCTCGGTGGTGCCGCCGCCGATATCGATGATCATATTGCCGACCGGAGCTTCCACATCCAGACCGATGCCGATCGCGGCGGCCATCGGCTCGGCGATCAGATGGACCTCCTTCGCGCCGGCATGTTCGGCCGAGTCGCGCACGGCGCGCTTTTCGACCTCGGTAATACCCGACGGGATGCAGACGACGATGCGCCGCGACGGCTGCCACGAGTTCGAGATCTTCCGGATGAATGCGCGGAGCATTCCCTCGGCGATCTCGAAATCCGCGATCACCCCATCCTTCAGCGGACGGATCGTGCGGATATCCTTATGGGTCTTGCCGATCATCGCCTGCGCCTCACGGCCGATCGCGACGATTTTCTTCGTGGTCCGGTCGAATGCAACTATCGAAGGCTCATTGAGCACAATGCCTTTACCCTTCGTCCATATAAGGGTGTTGGCTGTACCCAGGTCCACAGCTATATCGTTGGAGAGAACACCTAGCACGGAGGAGAGTAGACTGGAGTTGTTGAAAACAAAAGAGCGATCCGCGTTATGGAATCGCCTCTCGAAAAAACGGCACAAATATCACCATTCCGGGATGCCTATCCAAGCCGAAGCATGGATTTCATCTTGCCCGAACGATTTATTTCCTGTTGATCAGATTTCGGGCGCGATCGCCCGCCGCATATGCTTCCCGTTCGGCCGGAATATCCATGTAAGCGTTATGCCAGCGGCGTGCCATACCCCCGGAATCTTTTTTTCGCCGCAGGAAAAAACTTCGCAGCCAGCCGATCAGATAGCGCGCATAGAATGTCCCCGAAGCCCGCTGCTGCCGTATATGCTCCGCCTCGTGCCGCACCAGAACGATCAGATCGACGGGGGAGTAGCCGAGGACTGTCTTATGCAGATAGACGGTGCCGAAGAGGGTGATGCCGGCCATGCCGAAACGCTCGATACCGAACGGGAGCCGGGAGGAGATGATGACCCGGAAGTCGGTCGGGGCATCCAGAAATATCGCTTCGAGCGTCGCCGCCGGGAGCGCGATCGCGGCCGAGGCGCGCTCCAGAAGCTCGCGCGCCGCTACAACGTCTCGCATAGCCGGTCGCCGGCGTCGCCAAGCCCCGGCAGGATGTAGCCCCGGTCGTTCAGGCAGCGGTCGAGCGCCGCGGTGAATATCGTGAGCTGAGGGAATGCCGCCGCCACTGCTCCAGCGCCTTCGGGGGCGGCGATGATCGACAGCAGGCTGACCGACGCCACGTTCTCCAGCGGGATGGCCCGGAGCGCGGCAAGGACGCTGCCGCCGGTGGCGAGCATCGGGTCGAGCAGGAACAGATGCGCGCCGTCGAGATCGGGGATGTTCCGGTAGTACTCGTCGGGGAGCAGCGTATGCTCGTTGCGGCGCAGGCCGATGAACCCCGTCGCGGCCGATGGGATGATATCGAGAAACCCATCCAGCAGCCCGAGCCCCGCGCGGAGAATCGGGACCGCCACGACGCGCGCCGTCATCCGATCGGCGTCCATCCGCTCCATCGGCGTATCGATCGCGATCGCCTCCACCGGGAGCTCGCGTGTCGCTTCGTAGGCCAGTGCGCGCGCGATCAGCCGTACCGCCGCGCGGAACTCGAGCGTCGAGCTGTGACGGTTTCGCAGACGTCCAAGCGCATCGGCCATGGCGCTGTGCCGGACGACGCGGAGCGATGCTATGGTGGATTCGGTGCTCATATGTTAGAACAGTCCGCTGAGGTCCGGGTAGATCAGCAGCCCGAAGCGGGGCTGGCTGACCGAGAATTCAGCCTTGCGCAGCGGCAGCTTCCGTTCCCCGGTGATCGAGGCGTAGCGCCACTCGGCGGTGGGGGCGATGGTGCCGTACGGCGTATCGAAGTTGACCGTGATGCCGACCGATCCGCTGATTCCCCAGGCATTCTCCTCGGATCCCTGATAGCGCAGCCGGTCGGCTTCGCTCTTCTCGATCAGGTACCGGTCGATGCCGAACTCGTTATGGAAATAGGTAAGACCGAGCGAGCCATACAGCGTGACCACCTTGCGGGGGTTGATGGTCCCGCGGAGGCTGATATCGAACGTGTTATGGACGTTCCCCGGCACCGGCTTGTTCTGGTCGCCATAGATCTCCGCCACGCGCCGGTAGGCGGAGTCGGAGGGATCGCCCTGAACGTTGACATAGGTATAGATCATATCCACCTGCAGCCAGTCGACCCCGAGCGGCTGCAGCGGGGCGAGGCTCAGCCACCAGCCATAGCCGATCGCGGTTGCATCGGTGCTGGCGCCGCGGATATAGGCCGAGGAGGCGATATGACCGCCGATGCCGATCAGCTTCCGGAACGGCGGATCCTGCTTGACGTTCGTGTCGATGGTGCGTATCGGCGCCGGGTTGGCGGGTTGAGCGATCGCGCCGGGGCCGATGACGGCCAGAAGCGCAATGATCAGCAGGGAGAGATTGAAGAACCGGCGTGCGTTTGCTGTTGTCATCTGTTTGATAGCATCAATGGTTACCCCGCGCAGCTCGGCGGCCTTGGCGGCCACCAGGCCGACATAGCTCGGCTCGTTGCGGCGCCCACGGTGTGGCACGGGGGTGAGATAGGGGGCATCGGTCTCGACCATCAGCCTGTCGCCTGGGACCGCCCGCACAACGTCATCAAGTGTCGATTTGCTGTAGGTAATATTTCCCGTAAAGGAGATCATCCCTCCCAGCGCCAGCGCCCGCTCGAGCACCGGAAGGTCGCTCGAGAAGCAGTGAAGCTGAAATGCGAGCGAGCCATCCTGTTCCTCCTCGATGATGTCGAGGAGATCCTTGTCCGACTCTCTGTTGTGGATCACCGCCGGAAGCGAGAGCGATTTGGCGATCCGGAGCTGCCGGCGGAACACGTCGTGCTGGCGTTCCCGCGGGGAGAAATCATAGTAATAATCGAGCCCGATTTCACCAATGGCAATCGCCCGGCCCGCCGAGCCGAGCCGCTCAATCTCCCGCAGGTCACCCTCGTCGATCTCATGGGCATGGTGCGGATGGACGCCGATCGCCACCTTCACCTCCGGGAACCGCTCGGCAAGCGCCAGCGCCCCCTCGAACTCCGATGGCTTCGTCGTCGGCACCACGATCGTCTCGACCCCCGCGCTCCTGGCGCTGGCGATCACCGCGTCGATATCATCGGCGAAGCGATCGACGTAGATATGGGAGTGGGTATCAACCAGCGAGGGCATCCAGTATCTCCGTTACGTGTCCGGGCACCTTCACCTTCGCATAGACGCGCCCGATGATGCCGTTTTCATCGATGATGAAGGTCGTTCGTTCAACGCCCATATATTTTCTGCCGTACATGCTCTTCTCCTTCCAGACCCCGTACGCCTGGCAGATGCTTTTATCCTCATCGCTGAGCAGGGGGAAGTGGAGCGATTCCTTCGCCACGAAGCGGGCGTGCAGCGCCACCGAATCGGGGCTGACGCCGATCACGGCGACCCCGGCGCCCGCCAGGCGCTCCATATTGTCGCGGAAGTCGCAGGCCTCCCTGGTGCAGCCGCTGGTCATATCCTTCGGATAGAAGTAGAGAACCAGTTTCCTGCCACGATACTCTCCCAGGCTCCGCACGACGCCGTTCTGGTCGGGAGCCGAAAAATCAGGTGCCGTATCCCCCTGCTGCAGCATGACTATCCTTCGATAAGGTTGATTCCCGACAGTGTGCGGCGATCGCGGATAACCACCAGAACGCCATGCCAGAGAAAGAAGAGATCCTCCGCCGGGCCGGGGGCGTCGCGGGTGACGATATCGTTATGCACCAGACGATCGCCGTGCAGGACCAGCAGGCGTGTATCGACGAGGTTGCCGAGCATCGCCTCCGGGGAGCGCCGCGAGCGCTCGTGCGCCGCGATCACCGTGTAGCCTCCCAGCTCGGCTATCTCGGGTGCCCCCCGCCGCTCTTTCATGACGCGATCCAGCGTCGTCGTAACGAGCCTGGCGCGGTCCTCCTCCGGCTCCATCGTATGGGCATTGACCCATCCGTGCCACTGCGTTCCATCGTCGCAGGCGCGCTGAAATGCCGCGGCCCGCTCCAGATCGTCGCCGATACGCTCAAGCAGCGCTCCGCTTCGGGCATCGATCACCTCGAGGGAGGTCCAGTCGTGAGCCGGACCCCGCTGTACCAGCGCAAGCTCCTCGACGCCGCAGAGGACGCGGATGCCGTCGTCGCTCCAGAGAACATCCCCGGTGGCGCAGTCGACGGCGGTCGCGCCGATCGAGCTAGGCATATCGGGCCTGGGGAAGCTATGGAAGATCGCCACCTCGCCGATGGTCATCTCCAGGGCGATCCACCATGGCTCATCGAGAGCCACGCCGCTGAACAGAAGCTGGCCGGTGGAGGGGCGCACCGCGAAGAGGGAGAGCGTCCGCTCCTCGACGTTGCGCGCCTCGCCGATCAGAATGCCGCCGGCGGTCGGCTGAAGTTTCCAGACGATGCCTCCCGGCGTCACCTCCCAGTCGGAGGAGAGCCCGCGGCCGAATATGCGTTGAAGCAGATTCACTCGATATCACTTGTTCGTTTCAGGCCGCCGAGGGCGCTCCTACGAGCGCCCCGGTCCTCTGCCACGCGAGCCACCGCCGCGCGGTCCGCCGAATCCGCCGCGTGGGCGGTCACCGCCACCGCCGCGTGGTCCGCCGAATCCGCCACCGCGTGGACGATCACCGAAGCCGCCCCCCGGCCTGTCGCCACCACCGCGCGGTCCGCCAAAGCCGCCGCCACGTGGGCCACCGAATCCACCGCCTGGTCTGTCGCCGCCCCGCGGACGATCGCCGCCGCGCGGTCCGCCGAATCCACCGCCTGGCCTGCCGCCCCGCGGACGATCACCGAAGCCACCGCTCGGCCTGTCGCCGCGCGGGCGATCGCCGAAGCTGCCACCACCACGTGGTCCGCCGAATCCTCCTGGCCTGTCGCCACGTGGACGATCGCCGAAGCCGCCCCCCGGCCTGTCACCGCGTGGGCGATCGCCGAAGCCTCCACCTTGCCTGTCGCCGCGCGGGCGATCGCCGAAGCTGCCACCACCACGTGGTCCGCCGAATCCGCCACCTTGCCTGTCGCCGCGCGGACGATCACCGAATCCACCGCTCGGCCTGTCGTCACGGCGCCGGTCACCGAAGCCGCCGCCTGCGCGATCATCCCGGCGCTTGTCGCCGAAGCCGCCACCACGTGGTCCACCGAATCCACCGCTGCGCGGGCGATCACCGCCACCGCCGCGTGGTCCGCCGAAGCCGCCCGCGGGTCTGTCGTCGCGGCGCCTCTCACCGAAGTCGCCCCCACGTCTGTCGTCATCGAACCCGCCACGGCGCTCGCCGGCATCGGGGCGCTTATCGCCGAATCCGCCGCGCTTTGCATCGCGGCCCGCTCCGGCCGGCGCATGCTTCTTGATGGGGCGCCATCCGTCCTCGGCGGGAGCTTCCATATCGTCGCTGTCATCGCTCTCGAAGCGTTCGGTCGTACGCTCGATGCGCTCGGCCTGCTTCCGCTCGCTCTGGGAGAGCGCCTCGATCACCACCACAAGGTCTCCCTTGAAGCGCTTGTGCGAGAAGCTCGCATTGAGCTGGGCGAGCGTTCCCTTTGCGATCGCCTCGAACGGCGTGGAGATGTTCATCGTCAGCACGGCCTTGCGCTCGGGCATCGCCTCGGCCAGCGCCGCAAGCAGCGAGCGAAGCCGGAAGGATGATTCCACCGTCACCAGCGTGCTGGTATGTCCGGCGAGCTCGCGCGCCGCCTGGGCACGTTCTTCCGTGCGGCGGGGGAGCACCCCGAGGTACTCGAACGTATCGGCGGCGATGCCGCTGGCGATCAGTCCGCTGATCATCGCATTGACGCCGGGAATCAGCTTGGGCTCGACATCCATCGCGCGGAGCTTTCCGCCGAGGGAGCTTCCGGGGGCCGTCAGGGTAGGCAGCCCGGCGCCGCTGAGGATCGCCACCTTCTTGCCGGCGCGGATCATGCCGATCACGTCGTTGCCGGCGCTCTCCTGGTTCTGCTCGTTGATCTCGATGATCTTCTTGGCGATGTTGTGGTTTCTGAGCAGGCGCGCGGCCGACTTGAAATCCTCGCATACCACCACATCGACCAGCTGCAGCGTATAGAGCGCGCGCAGCGTGATATCATCGCTGTTGCTGACCGGAACGCCCACCAGGAAGACGTTCGCCGAGAATCGCGATTCGGAGATCACCTGCTCGGTGTCCTCCTCGCTCTGCTCGTCGCCCTCGAGATCCTCATCGTCGTCCGACTCCTCGTCACCGGACTCTTCCTCGTCGAATTCAAGCTCCTCGTCGCCGAACTCGTCGTCATCGGCTTCCTCGCCGTCGGCGTATTCATCATCCTCGTCGAACTCAAGCTCGTCGTCGCCATCCTCGTCGGCGATCTCGCCGTCGGTATCATCGTCACTGAGTTCATCGTCGCCGCTGGCTTCCTCGCCGTCGGCATCATCATCGGCGATCATCTCGTCGCTGTTTTCCTCGTTCTCTTCGGTGCTGATCTCTTCACCAGCGAAGGGGGGGATTGCATCGGTATCGTTGGGCTCGCTGTCGGGATCTATCCCGGCGAGGTCGGCTGGCTCCTCGGCGGACGCCGTATCATACTCAGGGGCATCCTGGTCGATCGAGTCGGCCAGCTGGGCATCGGTATCGTTGGGCTCGCGATCGACCGGATCGATCATCTCGGCGGCGTTCTTCGCCTGCGCGTCTGCCTCACCCGGCACGTCGGTCCGATCCTGCTCGGAGTTCTGTTCATTCGAAGCTCCGGCCATATCATCATCGGAGGGTGAAAAGGGATGTGCCATTCTATCCTTATCTACAAGTATGTCAATGAATGCGGGCTCGGCGAGCCCCTGAAAGTTATGCCTCCCCCAGTGCCTCGCTCTCCGGCGTGGAGTGGGGGGTAGTCGTCACCGACGATCGTCGCGTGATCGTGCGCCGATACCACTCCTTCAGGAAGAAGAGGATCACGGCAGTGCTCGGGACTGCCACAAGCAGCCCGATGAAGCCCAGGAAGTGAGAGAAAACAAACAACGATGCGATCAGCAGCACCGGGTGCAGTCCGACGCGATCGCCGATGATGCGCGGCTCAATCAGATAGGAGTTCAGCGCATGCAGTCCGACGATCGTGCCGGTCGTGATCAGCATATGGGTCCAGAAATCCCCCGGCGCGAAGATATAGATCACCATCGCGACGCCGAGATTGAGGAACATGCCGACGGTCGGGATCAGGTTCAGCACCCCGGTCATAATGCCGATCACAACGGCATAGGGGACGCCGAACGCCGACAAAATCGCAATCGCCATGCCGGCCACCAGCGAGGATGTCAGCAGGACGCCCCGGAGATAGGAGCTGAGGATGCCATCGACCTGCTTGATCAGATAGACATAGTCGGGATCATCCTGCAGCAGCGTGCTCCGTATGAAGATCCGTATCCGATCGAAATCCAGCAGCATGTAGAAGAACAGGATCGGGATCAGCACCAGGGTCATCGCCCCCTCAAGGATCGAGCTGATGTTCTTGAGGAAGGATGCGGCATTGGTGAACAGCCACTCCAGCACCGCCTTCAACTGCGGCTCGACGTAGTTGATGATCGCCTCCTGCGCCTGCTTCCGGGGGATGCCGTAGCTGGTGAGCCTCTCGATCAGCGCGTTGCGATCGAAGAACGAGTTGGCCCCCTTGAAGATATCCTGCGCCGAGGCGACCAGCTGATCGAACTGATCGATGAGCGATGGGATCAGGAAGATGCCGATCAGCGCGTAGCCGCCGAGGATCGTCAGGACGATGCCGAGCGCGGTGATCCATCGGGGGATGCCACGCGCGGCAAGGAACGTCAGCAGCGGCGCGCAGAGGTACGCCAGGATGAAGGCGATGATAAACGGGAAGAGCGCGCCGCTGAGGTTGAACGCCAGCCAGACCAGGAAGATGATGATCCCCAGCTGCATCGTCCGGCGCGGAACAACCACACGGCGGAACGGATAGAGGAAGAAGACGAGCGCCGCCAGCGGAAACACCGGATTGATGATCGGGTTGATCGTCGTCACCAGCAGGAGCGTCACGATCCCGAACGCCCCGACGAGCGCCAGCATCTCCGGGGGATGCATCTTCTGTCGCAGCACCACCTTCGGGCGCGTTGCCCGTCGTGCCGCCGCGCGGTCGGCAGCCTCGGCAGCCTCCTTGTTGACCTCCTCGGGATTGGCTATCGGGTCCCCCGAAGACGTCGCATCATTGATCTGTGCCATGGCTCGTCACTACTCCGTTGTCAAACTGAAGCCGCTTTCCCGATCGCCAAGACTCTTCTGGTTCTTCGGCAACCCCCTCTGTCCGGCGCGGCATTGGATCGAAGCGCGCTCAACATTCGGGCCGTCAGTGCGCTCCGGTGCTCCCGAATCCTCCGGCCCCGCGATCGCTGGCCGACAGCTCCTCGGCCTCGCGCCATGCAACCCGCTCGTAGCGCGCGAAGACCGCCTGGGCTATCCGCTCCCCCCGCTCGATCGTATAGGGCTCGCTCCCCAGATTGATCACGATCACCCGGATCTCCCCGCGATAATCCTCATCGACGGTGCCGGGGGAGTTCAGAAGGGTTATCCCATGCCGGGCGGCCAGCCCGCTGCGGGGGCGCACCTGGCATTCGTGGCCGGCCGGGATCGAGAACGCCACCCCGGTCGGTATCGCGGCGCGCTCTCCGGGAGCGAGCGTCACGGGCGATGCGATCGCGGCGCGAAGATCGCATCCGGCCGCGCCGGCGGTCGCGTATGCGGGGAGCGGAAGATCATCGAACCCCTCGCGCACGCGGCTGATGTCGACAGTGATAGGCATCGGCAGAGGAAAAGCTTGGTCAGAAGTACTCGCGGACCCTGCGAGGGCGGGGCGCCCGGTTCGGCACGGGGAGCCCCTGCGTTCGGCGCCTCGGCTCTCTCAGGAGAACGCGTCGAGCCCGGTGATATCGGCGCCGAGGATCAGCGTATGGATATCGTGCGTCCCCTCGTAGGTCTTCACCGACTCGAGGTTGGCCGCATGGCGCATGATCGGATATTCGTCGAGGATGCCGTTTGCCCCGTGCAGATCGCGCGCTATATGGGCGCATTCGAGCGCCATCCAGACGTTGTTGCGCTTGGCGAGCGAAACCTGCTGCGGGGTCATCTTCCCCTCGTCCTTCAGACGTCCCAGACGATGGGCCAGGAGCTGCGCCTTGGTGATCTCGCTGAGCATCCAGACCAGTTTCTCCTGCACGAGCTGGAATCCGCCGATCGGGCGGCCGAACTGCACGCGGGTTGTGGCATACTTCACCGACGACTCGTAGACGGCGATCGCCGCGCCGATCGCCCCCCAGCTTATCCCGTAGCGTGCCTGCGTCAGACAGGAGAGAGGTCCGCGCAGCCCCTTGATCTCCGGGAAGATATGCGTCTTCGGGACCTCGCAGTCCTCGAACACAAGCTCGCTGGTCACCGAGGCGCGCAGCGAATATTTCCCCTTCATCTCCGGCGCCGAGAAGCCGGGCATCCCCTTCTCCACCAGGAATCCGCGCACCACGCCGTCGAGCTTCGCCCAGACCACCGCCACATCGGCCAGCGTGCCGTTGGTGATCCACATCTTGGCGCCGTTGAGCACGTAGCCGCTGTCGGTCTCGCGGGCGTTGGTCAGCATGCCGGTCGGGTTCGAGCCGAAATCGGGCTCGGTCAGCCCGAAGCAGCCGAGCGAATCGCCGCTGGCGAGCCTCGGGAGCCACTTATGCTTCATCTCCTCGCTGGCATAGCGCCAGATCGGGTACATCACCAGCGATCCCTGCACCGAGACACAGCTGCGGAGCGAGGAGTCGCCGCGCTCGAGCTCCTGGCAGATCAGCCCGTAGCAGACCGAGTTCATGCCGCCGCCACCGTACTCCTCGGGAATCGTCGGGCCGAACATCCCCAGCTCGCCGAAGCGCTTGACCAGATGTTCCGGGAATTTCGATTCCTGGTTGTACTTCTCGATGATCGGCAGCACTTCGTCGTCGACGAAGGACCGTACCGTGTCGCGGACCATCCGCTCCTCATCGCTCAACATCGAATCGATGTCGTAGTAGTCAGGGGTTATCAGAGGCATCGTTCAGCTACCTGGATATTCTGGTTACTGCGGATTACTATTACTATAGATGATCCGGCAAATATAGTCTTTGCCGCGACGTGGTTCCCCATGCGCTGTTGCAAGAACTTGTTTTCCCCGCCTAACGCTTCGGCGCCGGAAATGCGCGCAGTTCCCGGATCATCCTCCGGTACAGATCGAGAACCCAGGGGGCGCCCGGCGGCAGCGGAGCGTCCGGCCGCCGCCGGAAATCGAGCGGCGCGATGATGATCCTCCGCTCGGATACCGGGACCTGGGCCGCCAGACAGAACAGCTCCTCGATGGCGGCGTCGCCGAGGGCGAGGCATCCGATCGAGACATCGTTTCCATGGATGTAGATGTCGCCTCCCATCATTTCCACGGGAATCGCCGCGTTGAGGATATCCTCGCTGTTCGGATAATTCACCCTGATCGAGAGATGATAGGCGCTGTTCGGGTTCAGCTCCGACAGCCGGTAGAATCCCTCCGGCACCTGCTTGTCCCCCTGCCGGCGCTTCGGGCCGCGCACTCCGCTTGCCGCGAGAATCCTGTACCGCCCGAGCTGCGCGAACGCTCCCTCGGCGTTGGCCCCCCATACCTCCAGCGATCGCTCCTGTTTGAACGCCAGAAGCGTCAGCCGTTTCGGCGGCCAGCCGATCCCATGCGCCCGGCTCGCCCCGCGCAGCTTTCGCGTTGCCGCGGGCTCCAGCGCGTCGAGCACATCCTGCACGCTCCGCTCCCCCTGGCGCGACGGCAGGTTCCCCGTGGCAGGTGTCGCGTTCTGCGGGGAATCTTTCTCCGACGGCGGTTTCTTCAAGGGAAACTTCTTCGAGAGAGCTTTCCCCGGGGAGGATTTCTTCGAGGGAACGTCCCTCGGGGAGGATTCCTCCTCGGAACTGCTCTCGGGGGCGCAACCCGGCAGAAGGGCCATCAGCGCGAGAAGGGCGAGCATCGCCGCTCCACGGGAGGAGCGCCGTCGGTGATGGGGCGATCGTCCCGGAGCCGTCAGATCGTCGTCGGGTGGTGCGTCCACGCAAACGCTCTGTAATCTCTTCATATAGCGGCAGGTGAGTATCTTTGGGACTTCAGTGGCGGAGTCACGGCCGCAAGGCTTGCTCCATGCTCTACGATCATACGCTTTACACCGGCATACACGCATGACCGCACGGGACGTTGCAAAAGTACTCTATGAGATCGAGACCCTTCTCGACCTGCATGGCGAGAACGATTTCAAAAGCCGCGCATATGGCCGCGCGGCCCGCGCGCTCGAGACCAGCGGCATCGATCTGGAGGGGATGATCGCCGACGGTGGATCGCTCGATCTGCCGGGCATCGGCAAGGGGCTCGCCCCGGAGGTCCGGGAGATCGTCGAGACCGGGACGTCGACGCAGCTGACGGAGCTTCGGGAGGCGACGCCCCCCGGCCTGCTTGATATCCTGAGCATCCGTGGGCTGGGGGCGAAGAAGGTCAGGGCGATCCATATGGGGCTCGGCGTCGAGACGCTTGACGATCTGGAGCGGGCGGCGCTGGAGAACAGGATCGCGGGGCTCGCCGGGTTCGGCGCCAAGTCGCAGGCGAAGATCATGGAGGGGCTGAAGGAGCTGAAGAGCAACCTCGGACGGTTCAGGCTGAACACCGCCACCGAGATGGGGGAACATCTGGAGTCGGCCCTCGCCGCGCTTCCATCGGTCGGCCGCGCCGCCATCGCCGGACGTCTGCGCCGGGGGGCCGAGGAGTTCAACTCGCTTGGCTTCGTCGTGCTGGCCGAGAGCCCGGAGGCGCTGGAGCGCGATCTGCGCGACGCAAATATCCTGAAGGATATCTCCCGGGATGGCGGGCGGATCATCGGCCTGTTCGACAACCATATCGCCGTGCGGATCGATGTTGCCCGCGCGGAGAACTATTTCGCCCTGCTCCATCAGCGGACCGGACCAGCCGATTACTGCTTTATGATGTCGATACCGCTGCACGATCGGGGATACGATCTGCGCGACGACGGGCTGTTCAGGGACGGGGAGCCTGTGGCGCTTGCCTCGGAGGAGGAGCTTTTCGAGCATGCCGGTGCGCAGCCGATACCGCCAGAGCTTCGCGAGGGGGTCGATGAACTGCGTCGCGCGCTCGACGGGACCCTGCCGACGCTTGTGACGGCAGGGGATATCCGCGGCATGCTCCATGTGCACTCCACCTGGAGCGATGGCCGCAGCTCGATCGCCGATCTTGCCGAGCATGTCAGGGGGCTCGGCTATGGCTATCTTCTGGTCACCGATCATTCCAAGACGGCTTCCTACGCCAATGGCCTCGATGAGCGAAGGCTCGAGGCGCAGGGGCGGGAGATCGACGAGATCAACCGGATGTACGATCCGGCCGAGTTCAGGGTGCTGAAGGGGATCGAGTGCGATATCCTCGGCGATGGAACGCTCGATTACGCCGACGATGTCCTTGCATCGCTCGACGCGGTGGTCGCCTCGGTCCACTCGCAGTTCTCGCTTCCGATGGAGGAGCAGACCGAGCGGATCTGCCGGGCGATCGCCAACCCCCATGTCACGATGCTCGGGCATGCCACCGGGCGGCTGATCCTGAAGCGGAAGGGATACGAGGTGGACCTGCGCCGGGTGATCACCACGGCGGCCGAGCATGGTACGTCGATCGAGCTCAACTGCAACCCGCTGCGGCTCGATCTGAACTGGCGTATGGTGAAGTACGCCCGCCGCAAGGGGGTGATGATCGCCATCAACCCCGACGCACATTCCCTTGCCGACTTCGGCAACATGCGCTACGGCGTGACGATGGCGCGCAAAGGATGGCTCACGCGCGGGGGAACGCTCAATGCGCTCGGCGCCGATGATTTCCTCCGGTTCGCCAGGGAAAAGAGCGCGCAGAAACTCTAATCAGGACCGACGTCCACAATGACGCCGCATCCTCCCGGCAACGGGGGAGGACGGCATAACGTGACTATACATCATGTCCCAGCCTATCATCATTGACGGCAAGACCGTCTCGAACGCAATCATCGACCAGGTCCGCGACGAATCGCTCCGGCTTATCGCCGAGCGGGGCGTCACGCCGGGGCTGGCGGTGGTGCTGGTGGGGGAGGATCCCGCATCGGCCTCGTATGTCCGCTCGAAGGGGAAGGCCTGCGAGCGCATCGGCTTCCATTCGGTGACCCATCGTCTTGCGGCGGAGACCTCCGAGCGCGATCTGCTGGCGCTGATCGACGCGCTGAACAACGATCCGCTGATCCACGGCATCCTGGTGCAGCTTCCGCTGCCCCCCCATATCGACGCCGAGAAGGTCGTGCAGGCGATCGACTACCGGAAGGATGTCGATGGCTTCCACCCGGTGAGCGTCGGGCGGATGGTGATCGGCCTGCCGTCGCTGGAGCCCTGCACGCCGGCCGGGGTGCTGGCGATGCTGACGCACTACGGCATCGAGACCAGCGGACGCCGCGCGGTGATCGTGGGACGGAGCAACATCGTCGGCAAGCCGCTCGCAAACATGATGATGCAGAAGCGGGATGGCGGCAACGCCATCGTCACGGTGGCGCACTCGGCGGCGAGGGATCTGGGCGCGATCACCCGCGAGGCCGATATTCTGATCGCGGCGATCGGCCGCCCCCGTTACATCACCGCCGATATGGTGAAAGAGGGAGCGGTCGTGATCGATGTAGGCATCAACAGGATAGACGACGCCGAATCGTCGAAGGGATACAGGCTGGTGGGGGACGTCGATTACGATGCCGTCGCCCCGAAATGTTCGGCGATCACGCCGGTGCCGGGTGGCGTCGGGCTGATGACGATCGCCATGCTGATGATGAATACACTGCGCTCGGCGCGGGGAGATATCGAAGGATGATCGACTACTCGGAATTTTTTCAGGATGATGAGCCGGAGCGCGCGGTCAAGGAGCGCCCCAAGTATTCGGTGCTCCATCAGGACGATCGCATCGTCGTCTTCGACAAGGCCTCCGGCGTCGCGTCGATCCAGGAGCGCTATCAGGTCGGCGTGTCGCTCAAGGAGATCGCCGAGGAGAAGCTGGGGCGGCTCTGGACGGTGCATCGCATCGACAAGGATACCAGCGGCGTGATCATCTTCGCCCGCGATGCCGAGGCGCACAAGTCGCTCAACGATCAGTTCGAGCGGCACGAACCCACCAAGATCTACGCGGCGGTGCTCGAAGGGGAGATGCAGGGGGATGAGATGACGATCGATATCCCGCTGGTCGTCGACCCCGCCCATCCCGGCAGGATGCGCCCGAGCGCCCGCGGGAAGGAGTCGCTCACCCAGCTTCGGCTGCGGGAGCTGTATCGCGGCTACACCTACGTCGAGGCCGAGCCGAAGACCGGGCGCCAGCATCAGATCCGCGTCCACTGCAAGGCGGTGGGGCTTCCGCTGGCGGTCGATCCGTTCTACGGCAACCGGAGCGAGCTGCTGCTCTCCTCCTTCAAGCGGAAGTACCGCGATTACGATCGCGAGGAGCGCCCGCTGATCGCGCGGCTCACGCTGCATGCCGAGCGCCTCACCGTCGTCCATCCGGGCACCGGCGAGCCGGTCACCTTCCAGGCGCTGCTGCCGAAGGATCTCAACGCCCTGCTGACCCAGCTTCGGAAGGTCGCGGCGAAGAAGCCGGTGTGATATGATACGTCCGGCACCGTTGCCGGGAACAGGTCGCTCATCGGCTGATGGCTCAACGCACCAGGCCCGCGCGGAATATCTCCGCGCGGGCCTGCTCATATCCGATACGATGGCCGGTGCCGGTCAGGTCGTGGGGGCCGGGAGCGCCTCCTGTGGCGGAGCATCGCCAGGCCCCTTTCTTCCATCGTCCGTCGTCGTGGCCGCATCCTTATGGGAATGCTTCGAGCCGAAGCGCGCCGAGAACTTCGAGCGCCACTCGCTGAAGATCTCGTAGATCGTCGGGATCACCAGCAGCGTCAGGACGGTGGAGGTGATCGTCCCGCCTATCACCGCGCGGCCGAGTGGCGCGCGGAAATCGGCCCCCTCGCCGGCGCCGATCGCCACCGGAATCATGCCGGCGATCAGCGCGAAGGTCGTCATCAGAATCGGCCGCAGGCGCACGCGTCCCGCCTCGATCAGCGCCTCGCGCAGCGGCATTCCCGCCTCATGCTGCCACTTGGCGAAGTCGATCAGCAGGATCGCGTTCTTTGCCACGATCCCCATCAGCAGGATCACGCCGATCAGGCTCATCAGGTTGAGCGTGTCGCCGGTGATCAGCAGCGCCGCCACCACGCCGATCAGCGACAGCGGCAGCGAGAGCATGATCGCCAGCGGATCGAGGAAGGAGCCGAACTGGATCACAAGGATCAGATACATCAGCAGCACCGCCAGCCCGAGCGCCGCGAAGATGCTGCCGAACACCTCTCCCTGATTCTCCACCTCGCCCCCCTGCGTCAGCCGCACCCCCGGAGGGAGCTGTGTCTTCGCGATCCGCGCGTTCACGTCGTTCGAGACCTCGCTCAGCGAGCGTCCCTGCACGTTGGCTCCGACGGTGATCACCTTGTCGCGATCGAGATGATCGATCTGTGCCGGGCCGAGGTTGCTGGTCACCGAGGCGATCTGGCCGAGCGGCACGGTGTTCGGTCCCGACGGCATCCCGGTGGCGGGATCGACCTGGACGGCGCCACCGCCGACCACGATCGGCAGTTGCTTCAGATCGGTGACGCGCTGGCGGGCCTCCGGCGCAAGCCGTATCGTCACGTCGCGGGTCTTGCCGGAGGGATCGACCCAGTCGCCGGCGTCGATCCCGGCGAACGCCGGACGGAGCGACTGCGCCACCTCGGCGACGGTCAGCCCCAGCGTTCCGGCGAGGCCACGGTTGAACTCGATCTCCACCTCGGGCTTCTGGCCGCGCGTGGAGAGCCCCACGTCGACGGCGCCACGTACCTGCTGGATCTCCGCCATCAGCTGCTGCGCGGCCCGGGTCAGATCCTCCTCGTTGTCTCCCCGCACCTGCAGCTCGATCTGTTTCTGGTTGCCGAATCCGCCGCTGGCGACATATGCCGTCACCCCGCCCATCGTGCGGATTTCATCGCGCACCTTCTGGCCGAGCACCTGCTGCGAGACATCGCGGTCGGCCTTCGGCTTCAGCTTCACGTAGATGTTGCCGGCATCGACCGCGCCGGAGCCGTTCGTTGTCCCGATCGTCGCGTAGGTATAGGTCACCTCCGGATAGGCACGGGCCATCGCTGCGATCTGCTCGGTCTTGATCCTCGAGTAGCCGAGGCTCGATCCGGGCGGGGTCTCGATGGTGATCGTGAACTCCGAGCGGTCGCTGTCGGGGACGAACCCGCCGCCGCCGAACATCCCCTGCAGGACGATGGCGCCGACGAATGAGAGGAACGCCAGGCCGACCATCGTCCAGCGATGATCGAGCGCCCAGCCGATCACTCCCTTGTAGCGATCGGCCATCCGGTCGAACCACTTGTTGAACTTGTCGAGCGCGCGGGAGATCGGGTTGCGGTGCTCATGCGACTCCACCTCCGGATCGGGCCAGTATGCCGAGAGCATCGGGTCGAGCGAGAAGGAGACGAACAGCGACACCAGCACGGCGCATGCGATCGTCAGCGCGAACGGCTTGAACCATTGTCCGCCCACCCCATCCATGAACGCGATCGGCGCGAAGACCGCCACGATCGAGAAGGTGGTGGCCGCCACCGCCAGTCCGATCTCGTCGGTCCCCTTGTGCGCCGCGGTCACATGGTCCTCCCCCAGCTCCACATGCCGCACGATATTTTCCCGCACCACGATCGCATCGTCGATCAGAATGCCGATCGCCAGCGAGAGTCCGAGCAGCGACATGGTGTTCAGCGTGAAGCCGAACGCCTGGACGGCGATGAACGCCGCGATGGTCGAGACGGGGAGCGCAAGGCCGGTGATCACCGTCGAGCGCCATGAGTTCAGGAAGATGAAGACCACCACCACCGTCAGGATCGCCCCCTCGATCAGCGCCTCCTGGACGTTAGTGACCGAGCTTCGCACGCGGTCGCCCGCGTCGCGCACGGTCGAGAGCTTCACCCCCGCCGGAAGCTTCTTCTGAAGTGCCGCCACCACCCCCTTGACCTCGTCGGAGATGCTGGTGGTGCTTGTCCCCTTGGACTTGGTGATATCGATGCCGACGGCCTCCTCGCCGTTGAACAGCGCCAGCGAGCGCTGCTCGGCCGATGCATCGACCACATCGGCAACCTGCTCGAGGCGGACCATCTGTCCGTTACGGGAGCTGACGACGAGCTTCCGGAACTCCTGCGGCGTCTCGATGCGCCCGCGCAGGCGGATCGTCTCCTCGGTCAGCGTGCCGTTGATGCGGCCGACGGGGGAGGCGAGGTTCTGCGCCTGCAGTGCCTGCACCACCTGCGCCACGCTGACGCCGTTGGCCTGCAGGTCGCTCGGCCGGAGGTTGACGGTGATCTCCCGGTCGGTGCCTCCCACCACCGTCACCTGCGCCACGCCGTTGATGGCGCGGAGCTCCTTGGTGATCCCCGGATCGGCAAGCTGCGTAAGCTCCGGCGTGTTCATGTTCTGCGCCGAGAGGACCAGCGAGACGACCGGCAGATCGTTGGGATCGAACTTCCTGATGATCGGCTCCTTCATCTCCGGCGGGAGCCTGTCCCGGATGCCGGAGATGGCGTCGCGCACATCCTGCGATGCCTGGTCGGTGTTCTTGCTGAAGACAAACTGCACAGTGATCTGCGCGAACCCGTCGAGCGACTGCGATGTGATCTTGTCGATCCCCGAGATCGAGTTGAACGCCTCCTCCATCCGCTCCACCACCTCGCGCTCCACCTGGCCGGGGGATGCGCCGGGGTAGGGGATCGCCACGAAGATGATCGGGTTGGTAAGATCGGGGAACTCATCGACGTCGAGGCTGAGCAGCGAGAAGACGCCGAAGATGACGAGCGCCATCATCACCACGATAGTGACCACCGGACGCTTGATTGCGAAATCTGAAATGATCATGGTCGCGACCTCGTTTGATCTGGGGCATTGCCGTTCGCCGGCGCGCTGCCCGTTGCTGGGGTTCGGTCGCCCGCCGGCGCGCTGCCGGGTGCCGGCGAGGCGGTGCCGCTCGTCGGGGCGCTTCCGGCGGCCGGAGCCGCAGCGCTGGCCGGGGCCCCGCTCTGCGATGCCGGTGCGGTCTGTGGCGTGCCCGAGGTAACGCGGACCAGGGTGCCGGCGGCGATCTGCTGCGCGGCGCCCATCAGCACGGTGTCGCCGGGATTGACGCCGCTGGTGATCTCCACCCGTTCGGTCCGTTCATCGGAGAGCCCGAGCGTCACCTCGACCCGCTCGACCTTCCCGCCTCGTATCCTCATCACCGCGGGCTTGCTCATCCGGTGGTCGATCGCCGCCTCGGGGGCGATCAGGCCGACGCGCGATTCGCTGCCGATATGCCCCTCGGCATAGAGCTGGCCCACCAGCGCGCTGCCGCTGTTCGGTATCTCGGCGTAGATCCGCACCTGCCGCGTCGCCGGGTCGGCGCTCGGGTTGATCCGGGTGATCGAGCCGTTGAAGACGCGGTCGGGATAGCCGGTGACGGTGAACTCCACCGGCGCTCCGACCCGTATAGCCGCCAGATCCTCGGCCGGAATCGACGCCTCGAGCTGCATGCTCGATGGATCGACGACGGTGAAGATCGCCCCTCCCGGCTGGACGATATCGCCGGTGGACGCCTGCTTCTCGCTGACGATGCCGGAGAAGGGGGCACGTATCTGCGAATAGGTCGCCTGCTTCTGCGCCGACACCAGTTGCGACTGCGCCTGCGCAAGCTGCGCCTCGGCCGCCACCACGGTCCGGCGGGCATTCTCCACCTCCCGCTGTGAGACCGCGCCGGCACCGGCGAGCGCCTTCTGCCGCTCCTCTTCGCGCCGTGCCAGATCGACCGCGTTCTTCGCGCTGGTGAGGCTCGACTGTGCCGAGACCACGGCGTCGTGGACCGCGCGGTCGTCGAGCCGTGCCATCAGCGCTCCGGCGCCGACGCGCTCTCCCTGCTCGACGTAGGTCTGCATCACCGCTCCGGCAGCCTGCGCCCGGATGGTCGCCTGTGCCTTCGGCGTCAGCGTTCCGGAGATCGCCGGGCCGGTCTGGAGCCTTCCCTGGGTCACGATGGTGAAGTTCTCGGCGCCTATCGTGATCTGCGGAGGCGCGGCGCTGGCGTCCTCCTGTGGTTTCGGCTTGCAGCCATAGAGCCCGAGGACTCCGGCCGCAAGCATGGCGAGTGTCGCCATGGTTCTATGATGGAATCGTTTAGTAGTCATATGTCAGTACCCCCCGGAAGTTGTGGTGCCCGTCACTGCGTTCTGTCCCGCAGCGGATTGTTGTGCAGCCTGGGATGATTGAGTGGATTGGGTTTGGTTCTGCTGCTGTGCCTGTGCCGCCTGCGACGCCGCTGATCCTCCGGCCGACAGGGGAAGATCGCGCAGCAGCGCCAGCTTCACTCTGGCGACCTGCATGTTGCGCTGCGCCCGCGCCTGGTTGGCGAGCGCCTGTTCGCGCAGCAGCCGTGCGTCGGCAAGCTCGATCTGTGTCGATATCCCCTCGCGGAAACGGACCCCGGCGATCTGGTAGGCGCGATCGGCCTGCTCGGCCGTGCTCCGCGTCGATGCAAGGATCGCCTCGGCCTGGGCCAGCTCGCTCTGGGCCACCCGCGCGTCGAGCGCCGCCGCCTCGCGCGTCTGCCGGAGCCGCGCCTGCGACTCGTTCAGCGTCGCCTGGGCGACCTTCTCGCTCCCGTCGATGCGTCCTCCGGTGAAGATGGGGATCGACAGGTTGATGCCGACCGTCCAGTCGTTGCGGAAGTCGTCGAAGCTCGGGAAGATGTTCTCCGGATAGGCCACCGGAGCATAGCGGGAGGAGAGGCTGATCTGCGGGAGCCGCTCCCCCTGCGCCGCCCTGAGCTGCGCCTCGTTCGCGTTGATCGTCTCGACGGCCTGGCGCACCCCGGCCCGCTGGTCGACGCTGGTATCGCCGGCCGCGGCGAAGCGCGGGTTCAGATCGCCGACGCCGCTGGTGAGATTCAACGAGTCATCGAGCGAAATGTTGAGCAGCTGCTTCAGCCGCATATAGGCGATCGAGCGGTTGGTCCGGTTCTGCAGCAGAACCGGGATCTGGTTGTCGCGTGCCACGCGCGCGCGCAGCGATTCGTATTCGGCTTTCTCGCCGACCTTCCAGGCCAGATCGGTCTGCCGGAATATCTCCTCGGCCTGCGCCAGCGACGAGTCGGCGATCGTGACGAGCTGATCGCTGAGCACCGCGTCGTAGTAGCTCTGGATGACGTCGAGCATAAGCTGCGCCTGCGCTGCGGTCAGCCCTATGTCGGCGATATGCCTGCTGGCGGCTGCCGCGTCGCTCTGCGCGGTGAGCCGTCCGCCGGCGAAGATCACCTGCGACAGGGTGAGCCCGATCGAGTACTGGTTCTTCTGTCCGAACGGAAGGTCGCTGAAGAACGACTCGCTTCCCTCTCCCGTCGAATCGTTCCCCGGGATGCTCGGGGTCGTGACGCTGCTGTACTGCGACAGGAGCGTGCGGGTATATCCGGCCGTCAGGTTGATCTGCGGGAAGAACTGGCTGCGGGCTATCTCCTGGTTCCCCTCGGCGCGCTCGACACCGGCCCGGGCGGCCTGGATCTCCTCGCTCCCCCCCGAGGCAAGCGCCAGCGCTTCCTCCAGCGAGAGCGTTCGCACCGTCGGCGGGGACTGGGCGTGAAGGATGAGGGGGGCGATGGAGATATCGGCCAGCAACATTGCCACCATGCTGACGGCGGACAGGATAATGTACCTCGTGTTCATGGGCATGTCATGAATGTTTGCGTGGATGTGATGATGGGGTGGATGGATGCGCCTTCGACGATGATCCTATGGCGCGCAGAAACAGCGCGGCGTACAGAGCCGGTGCCTCCGTGGCGTCGGGGACGGTCTGGGGAAACATGTCGCGCCCCATCGCATCGGAGAAGAGCGTTCCCCTGATCATCTGCACGGCCGCCTCCAGGTTGAGGTCCCTGTCGGCCACGCCCGCCTCCTTGAGATGGCGTATATACGCCGTGATCCCGGCGGAGGAGAACGCCGGCGCATTGCGTATATGTGCCAGCAGCGCCGGATGCTGCTGGATATCGGACATAAACTTGCGGAGCAGATCGCGCGACTGCCAGAGCCGCTTCAGCTGTCCCTCGCACCACTGCGTCAGCTCCGTCTGCGGATCGTGAGGGGTATCGGGGAGGATCTCCGCCTGCGTGATGACGCTGTGGTCCCGCACCGCCGCCTCGATCAGCGCGGCCTTTGAGCCGAACTGCCGGAAGAGCGTCACTTCATTGACCCCGGCCTCCTGCGCTATCCTGCGGGTTGTCGTGCCACGGAACCCATACTCCCTGTAGATGCGGAGGGCTGCCTCGAGAATACGTTCACGATTGCTCATGCTGCGAACTTACTCCATTGATCGGGTGCAAGCAAGCGCTTGCTTGCATGATGATTACACCACTCGTCGATTGTTGATGCGGTCGAAGGATGTGGCGACAGGCAGCAAGTTACGTGCCCGCGATCGGCATCATCCGCCGTCTCCATCCCGATTACGTAACGGTGATGCCGAAGGATTGCGCGCGAGGGCGTGGGCGGGATGGTGAAGCGGATCTGTATGCTCTGGTGGATGCTGCGAGCGGCGCATGAAGGATTTCCCGGCATGGCGGGGAATATTCGGGATCAGGCCGATGGGACGCCAATGCGATGGCGCGGCGATGATGCCCCGTCGTCGGGAGGGGGAGAGGGGCTTCGCTCGGGCATACCAGGCTGCCGTCGTTGCCGTATGCGTTCGTTGGGATGTCCCTGCGCACCTGCTCAGTCGAGCACGCGGCGGATGAACATGAACCGGCTGCTGTAGTAGCTCTCGCTCAGGCGGCTGACCGTCACCCCGATGCTGGTGGATGCATGCACGAACGAGTCGTTGTCGACGAGGATCCCCACATGCGAGACGCCGCTTCCGGAGGTGTTGAAGAAGACGAGATCGCCGGGGAGCGCCTGCGAGAGGTTGACCGAGCGTCCCACGCCCGCCTGTTCGGCGGAGTTCCGCGGCAGCCGCTGATCGATCGTCTGAAAGACATTGCAGATGAAGCCGGAGCAGTCGACCCCCGAGCGGGTTGTTCCGCCGAAGCGATACGGAGTGCCGAGCCATTTCTCCGCCTCGTCGAGCACCTTGCGGCGGTCGTAGCCGAGCGATGCGGCGGTGCGCGATCGCTCGATCGTCCGGCGGGCCTCGGCCGACGATGCCCCGCCGGAGGAGATGCGCGAGGCGGGAAGACAGCCGGCCAGAACAAGGGCGAACGCGCCGAGCGCGGCCAGAAGCGAGTGCTGCGATTTCAGCATCGTAGAGAATATTTGTTTCCGTGGCGGAAGGGAATGGGATGAGGACCTTCCGTGTGGGCTTCCGACCTGCGATGCGAAGAATGGTTTGACCGGACCATCGGGAACGACGGGCCGGAGAGCGCTGAATTTCGTTCGGCCGGAGCAAACTATCAAGCCTGCGTCCATGGTTCGCCCCAAGAATGTTAGCTTGTCTTCAGCGCAGCGCGCCCCCGTTCCATACAACCAGCTTCAGAATGTCCGCGTCGACCCATCCGCCTCTGCATATCTTCTACCGTTCCACCGGAGGAGACAACAAGAAGAACCGTCCGCCATTCTATTCGAAGATGCTCTGCCTTCGCAGCTTCCTCCGCGCCTATGCGCCGGTGCGCGATCGCGCGAGCATCACCTTCGTCAACGACGGCCCGATGCCGGAGGATCGCCTAGCCGTGATGGAGGAGTGGGGGACGATCGTCTCGTTTCCGGGGCTGGGCAACAGTCCTTCCTACCGAGAGACGCTCGCTCTTGCCCTGGCGCTCCCTCCCGATTCTCTCGTCTACTTCGCCGAGGACGATTATCTCTATACCGAGCCCGCGCTCCGGAAGATGCTTGCCGCGTTCGACGAGCTTCCCCGGATAGATTACGTCACGCTGTTCGATCACCTCGACCGCTATATCCGCACCGATGATTCGCGGCGCGGCTACAGTCGCGTCTATATCGCCGGCGGTCACCACTGGCGGACCGTGGAGTCGACCTGCATGACCTTCGGCGCGCGCGTCGGACGGCTGCGGAGCGATGCATGGATACATCGTCTGGGGACCGTCCCCAAAACGCCGCGCGACCGGGAGATCTGGCGCTGTGCCCAGGGGGAGAAGCAGTTCTTCTGGAAGATTCCGAAGCGGACCCTCATCGGGCCGATCCCCTCGCTTGCGACCCATATGGACCCCGAGGGAATGGCGCCGAACATAGACTGGGAGGCCGTCGCCGCCGAGGTCGGCGAATAACGGCGCGTTCAAAGCCGGAAGATCGGAGGACTACAGGGAGGATCGTTCGGTGCAGCATGCATCGGCGGGAACCGCGGCATGCGTATGGGGATGGGCGTGGTCATGATCGTGCGCGTGATCATGCTCGTCGTGCGCGCACTGCTCGCAGCTGGAGCAGAGGCGCATATTCACCCAGTGGGCCGAGGCGATCATCAGACCGGCGGCGGCGGCGATGAATGGATGAAGCGTCTCGATCAGCGGCGAGTGTGTCTCATGTCCGAAGAAGTTGAACAGCAGCAGCATGCCCCCCGAGGCCATCATCATCAGCGCGTTGATCTTTCTGTGCAGCCGGTAGGAGCTTCCCAGGCTCACCACGCCGATGGTGATCGAGATGGCGATCATGGCGATCTCGAAGCCGCTGTGCGCCAGGAAGCCGAGGCCGATCGCCGGCAGAATGCTCAGCAGAAACGGCATCGCCGCGCAGTGAATTGCGCAGAGCGTCGACGCGGAGAAGCCGAGTCGATCGAAGAGCGGTTGATATCGGGCGCTGAGTAGTTTCATACGTGATCTCGCTGGTCAGCCTCTGCACTGCGGGCATGTGCCGTAGAACTGAAGCGAATGGCAGATGTTGGTAAAGCCGGTACGTTTCTCCAGAGCGCTCTCGATGCGGTTCAGCTCGCAGACGTCGAGCGGGGAGGTGCCACCACACTCCGAGCAGATGATCAGATGATGGTGCTTCTGCGAGCGTACCGCGTAGCGCCATCCGTCGTTCATCCGGTCGACCCGCGCTATCAGCGTGCAGCGCTCCAGCGTCTCCAGTGTCCGGTAGACCGTCACCAGATCGATCGATACCTCCTCCGACGAAGCCCTGAGCCCCGCGTCGATCTGCGCCGCCGAAAGAGGCTCCGGGGAGGCCTGCAGCAGCGCATAGACGCTCCGCCGCGCCTGCGTCACCCGGACCCCCTGTGCTTTCAGGGCCGCATCGATATCGTTTGATCGTGATGTCATGGAGAACAAATCTACGCAAATGCAAATCATTTGCAAATGAAAATGCCGGAGGCTCTGGCCCCCGCCACCGTAACCAATTGTGCCGCGACTCCGGTCCGCCGGGGCCGGGGATGCCGCATCGGGGCGCCATGTGCCGAATGCGGATGTATGGAGCGTTTTGCCACGACAGGCCGGGAGAGCGCTTCCTCGGCGATCCGGGATATCCGCCACCTCACGGCCGGACGATTATATCCGCTCCCCGGCGACGGTCTCCTGGCTCAGCAGATGCTCCACCCACTCGTTGACCTCGGCATCGATCACCATATGCACGCGATCGGTCTCCCCATGATTTGCCACCGAATGGGGATCGCTGAGCCGCAGATACCAGCATTCCCCCGGCTTCATCGCCACGAGCTTCCGGTTCAGATGGAACTCCACACCCGGATTGGTGATCACCGGGATATGCAGCCGTATCGTCCCATACTCGGGGGTGAGGTTGTAGTCCGTATGCTCCTTGATGATCGATCCGGGGGCGAGCTTCATCAGACGCACCGCCGCAAGAGGCGCCCGGAACGCCGCCAGCACCTCCTGAAAGTATGGGCACGCCAGCAGAAACGGCGTATCGGTGAACTCCCGGCAGGAGGGATCGGAGTAGATCATTCTGATGAGATGCTTCTCGCCGACCGGCGCGCGCAGCGGAATCACGCTCCAGCTCCCCTCGTAGTTCTGTTTGACGAAGTGATCGGTCCACTCGAGCCCCTCAAGCCGGATGAGATCCTCCTCCAGTTGCCGTGGGTCGAAGCGTAATGGTAGTAGTAGCCGGTCCATGATGGTCGCTATTGGTTCAGTGAATGATCCATGCCGGGCAATCTACGCCGCAGGAGGATGTTTCCGGCGCAGGAGAGGGAAATTTCTCGGCGTCCGGTGCATCCGGGGGCGCCTCTGCGGCCGTATCGGGGAGGAGTCCCTGCTCCCCCGAGCCACCGCTGCCGGCTGATGTTTCGGGTGCGAATTCCTCGGGCGCGGCCGGCCGGCATCGCGGTTCGGCAGGCGCAAAGCATTTGCGCTCGCGGGAGATTTGCCGTATATTTACGCTCTTCTCTCGGAGTCTCTACACCGTTCGATAACGATCCGATGCTTCGGGGGATGGCAGGGCTGCCGGCTTAACGAAATCAGTCACTTTAACAACACTTCTACCCGCCACTGCTGGCGCATCCTCAATTCCATTGAGCGCAGGCAGCGGCACCCGAACCGGTCACCAGTCTCGTCGGTTACCCTCCGCGTCGCCATTGGGGCGGCAAGGAGCTCGGCAGCCCGGTTTCCGCACACGATGACGAACGACCATCCGTTCGGCGCTCGATCGACAGGAGAGCGACCTTGGGCGGCATGACCTCTCGATCGGGTATTACAGGGTATGTGTCACAATTGTAAGGAGCTATCATGCCAGAGGAAGCTTTGGTTCGCGAGAACACCCCCGTGGCCAACGGCGCGTCCACGCTGAAGCGTGGACGTAACAAGAACTCGCGTTTCGAGCGCGACAGCGACTATTCCAGCGCCGAGTATAATGATTTAGCGAAGATGTACGAGGGCACCCTCGGCGAGATCACCGAGCATGAGATCGTCAAGGGGCGTATCGTTCAGATCAACGATGATGAAGTCTCGATCGATATCGGATTCAAGTCCGAGGGCGTTCTGCCGCGCAACGAGTTCAACAATATTGGTGACCTCAAGCCGGGCGACGAGATCGAGGTGTATCTCGAGAAAGTAGAGGATTCCGATGGCAAGCTGATCCTCAGCCGCAAGCGCGCCGACTTCATGCGCGTCTGGGAGCGGATCGTCAAGGCCTACGAGACGCAGGATGTGCTCAAGTGCACCGTCACCCGCCGCATCAAGGGCGGTCTGGTGGTGGACCTGCTCGGCGTCGAGGCATTCCTTCCCGGCTCGCAGGTCGATGTTCGTCCGGTGCGCGATTTCGACGCGCTGATCGGCCGCGAGCTCGATGTGCGCGTGGTGAAGATCAACCACCCGAACGAGAACGTCGTCGTCTCGCACAAGGTGCTGCTCGAGGAGAACCTCGCCGGCCAGCGTGAGGAGATCCTCGGCAAGCTCGAGAAGGGACTGGTGCTCGAGGGTGTCGTCAAGGCGATCACCGACTTCGGCGTGTTCGTCGATCTCGGCGGCGTCGACGGCCTGGTGCATATCACCGATCTGTCGTGGGGCCGTGTCAACCATCCTTCCGAGGTGGTCAAGCTCGACGAGACGATCCAGGTTGTCGTGCTCGACTTCGACGAGGAGCGCCGCCGCATCTCGCTCGGACTCAAGCAGCTCACCCCGCACCCGTGGGAAGCGATCGACCAGAAGCTCAACGTCGGCCAGCGCCTCACCGGCAAGGTGGTCTCGCTCACCGATTACGGCGCGTTCGTCGAGCTGGAGCGTGGCATCGAGGGTCTGATCCATATCTCCGAGATGTCGTGGACGCAGCACATCAAGCATCCATCGCAGATGGTCTCGCTCGGCCAGATGGTCGAGGTGCAGGTGCTGAACATCGACAAGGACGAGAAGAAGATCTCGCTCGGCATGAAGCAGCTCGATCCCGATCCATGGGATGCGCTTCTGCAGAAGTACCCGGTGGGCTCGGTCCACACCGGCATCGTCCGCAACCTCGCCAACTTCGGCGTGTTCGTGGAGCTCGAGCCGGGCGTCGATGGCCTGGTGCATATCTCGGATCTGAGCTGGACCAAGAAGCTCCGTCATCCGGGAGAGATGGTCAAGAAGGGACAGGAGCTGGAGGTGCTGATCCTCGGGATCGATGCCGCGCAGCGCCGTATCTCGCTCGGCCACAAGCAGGTGACCCCGAACCCATGGGAGGAGTTCACCGACGAGTACCGCGTCGGCCAGGAGACCGAGGGGAAGATCGTCCGGATCATCGACAAGGGCGTCGTCGTCGAGCTGCCGCATGGCGTCGACGGGTTCGTGCCGACCTCGCAGCTTGCGTTCGCGCCGGTCAAGAGCATCGCCAGCTACTTCCGCGTCGGCGATAACCTTCCGCTGAAGGTCATCGAGTTCGACAAGGAAGCCAAGAAGATCGTTCTGTCGGTGGTCGAGGGGCTGAAGACGAAGGGGAACGAGGCGCAGGAGGATTACTATCGCCTGCACCCGGTGCCACAGTCGGGTCCTGCCGGCTCCGCCGAGATCGCTCCTGCGGCCGAGCCGTCGGTCGATGTCGAGGAGTTCTCGGCTCCCGAGGAAGTTGGCGGTCCGGATCTGGACTTCGACGCCAGCGAGCCCTCGAACGAGGAATCGAACGCCTAACGCACCGCAATGATGCGGCTCCCCCGCGGGTATGACCCGGCCATGGGGACCGCGATCATCCGTGCCGAATCATGCAAAGCCCGGGTCGAGCCTCTCGATCCGGGCTTTCTGCTGTGCTAGTGGCTGCTGCGGTGGGCAGGTTGCGACGGCAGAGATCAAATTCGTATACTTGGTCTGCGTAGGCGGCCCGGCCGGCGCCGACAGGCCATCCCGGTCCGAATATGGCGGGCCCCCTGGTGATATCAACCTCAAATGATGCGGTGATGCTGACCGAATTCGGCAAGATTTTCATTTTTTTCGTACTTGGAGCGATCTTCGTCGCCGGTGGCCTCGTCACCAACTGGCTGGTCCGCCCCGCGCGCCCGACGCGCGAAAAGGGGATGATCTACGAGTGCGGCGAAGATGCCGAGGGTGCCGCGCATATCAAGTTCAATATCCGGTTCTATGTCATAGCGCTCGCGTTCCTTCTGTTCGATCTGGAGTTCGTGATGCTCTTTCCATGGGCGACGGTCTACCGCGATCTGGGTGCCCCGGCGTTCTGGATCGGCATGGTCTTCATCGTTGTTCTGCTGGTCGGCGATATCTATCTCTGGCGGAAGGGGGATCTCGACTGGGTGATGCCGAAGCCGGTCGAGCCCAGCCTGACGGCGCTTATCACGCACGACAAGCCCAGGTTCCGTCCGGGTCCGTCGCCACAGGCACAGCCCGAGCCGGTGGGCGAATCGGCCTGATCCCCGGGGGCTCTCTTTGGAGGCGCGTCGAACGCTTTTCGTCTATCCGAATCAACGTCATATGGGACTTCTCAATAAGCTCGACAGCGTCGAATCGTTCGAATCGGGGAACATCGTTCTCAGCTCGGTGGAGTCGCTGCTGAACTGGGGACGTCTGAGCTCGATCTGGCAGATGGGGTTCGGTCTGGCCTGCTGCGCCATCGAGTTCATGGCGGCCAACGCCTCCAACTTCGATATGATGCGTTTCGGCGTCATTCCGCGTCCCAGCCCCCGGCATTCCGATGTGATCATCATCTCCGGCACCGTGACGCTGAAGATGGCGACGCGCGTCAAACGGCTCTACGAGCAGATGCCCGATCCGAAATATGTGATCTCGATGGGAAGCTGCTCCAACTGCGGCGGCCCCTACTGGGAGCATGGCTATCATGTGCTCAAGGGGGTGGACCGCGTCATCCCCGTCGATATCTATATCCCCGGCTGCCCTCCCCGGCCGGAAGCGCTGCTTGAGGGATTGATTCGCCTGCGCGACAAGATCCGCCATCAGAGCCTTGCCAAAAGCGCAGTTCCCGACCAGAGGGAAGCCTAGAGGATGATCATCCCTCGCCGCGTCGGCGCCATCGTCGGCGTGGTTCTCCTGGCCGCACTGCTTGCAATCGCGTCGATGGCCTGTGTGCGGGTCGGCACGGAGCTTGGCGCCTACGGCTACAATTGCGGTGCCGACGGAAACCAGCCCTGCTACAAGCCACGCCCCGGCGCCGGATTCCCGATTCCCTATCTCATCGATACTCCCGGCGTCTCCCGTGAGTATCAGGTCGCGCTCGGGGAGGATGAGCTGCGATGGGGAGCATTCGCCCTCGACGTGGCGATCTACGGCGCGGCGTTGATGGCGCTCGGCGCGCTCTGGGGGCGGAGCCGGAAACGCCCCAGCGCATCCCCGGACCGGCCGTGACGCCGATCCATCCGATCCTTTCGTGCGGAACGTTCCTTCTTTCTTTCATAGTGGTAGAGTGATTTCGATGTCTCCTCTCTCCGTCGACGATATCCACGCCGACCTCGTCGGCAAGTTCTCCGAGATGATCGGCCCGCTTCGCCGCGAGCCCGCCGATACCGGCACTCCGTATATCATTGTGAAAGCCGAGTGGATTCGCGACGTCTGTCTCTATCTTCGCGATGCTCCGAACTATCTGATGAACAATCTGAACCTTCTGTCGTGCGTGGACTTCCGTCAGATGAAGGGGGAGGAGCATCAGGGGCAGCTCGGCGTGGTCTACCATCTGTCGTCGCTGCAGCAGGTCGGCGACCAGTGGCGGACCATCCATCGCTGCGCGCTGCGGGTCTATACGCCGGCGGATGATCCCCGGGTTCCCTCGGTGGCGCGCGTCTGGCGGAGCGCCGACTGGCACGAGCGCGAGGGATACGATATGTTCGGCATCATTTTCGAGGGTCACCCCGATCTGCGGCGCATTCTTCTGCCGGATGACTGGGAAGGGCATCCTCTTCGGAAGGACTACAAGGTCCCCGATTACTATAACGGAATGAAGGTGCCGTACTGATGGCTACTGAACGTGGAACCGTCCCGTCGTGGGCGTATTATCTGAGCCCGGTCCTCCTGCTGGTGGCGGGTCTGTTCTGGATCTGGCTTTATCTCTCCAGCGATCCTCTGGAGAACGGCCGGCAGCTGTCGCTTATCATGGCGCTGGTCTGCGCCGGTGGCGCGGCATACCGCCTGTTCAGCATCATCAGAAAAGGACGGGCCAGGGAAGATGCGGGGCGTAATCCCTCGTAGCGGAGGGGGGGCGGCCGTCGGCGCTTCGCGGCTCCGTCGATTATTCGCGTACCAGATACCTATACCAAACAGCTCGTGAGCACACAGAAGCAAAAAAATCCGGCCTCGGTCTTTCTCACCCTGGCGATGTTCAACGGGGTGGGAGGGATCGCCTTCGTCGTCTTCTACTTCTTCTACAAATCCTCGGGCGGGGAGAACAGCTATTACATGCTGATCGCGGCGGGGGCGGCATTCGCCGCGGCGATCGGCTCGCTCGTCGCCTACAGGATCTTCAAGGCCAAGCTCGAAGGGCTCGGCAGGAAGTAACCCACCGCGTTGCCGCGTGCCGGCCGGCGGAGGGGCCGCCATGTGCGCGCCCGTGCCGTGCGCAGGCGCGATCGGCCGATGGCTGGAACTGACCACGGATTACGGCTCATTCGATCATGGCTCACATCCCCAACAGAGATACGACGACCGATCCCCAGGTAGATATCCTCCGCCTGGAGCGGACGCTACGCACCGAGGAGATGACGATCAATATGGGGCCGCAGCATCCCTCCACCCACGGCGTGTTCCGTGTGGAGCTGGTGCTCGACGGCGAGCAGGTGGTCGATGCGATCCCCCATCTCGGCTACCTCCATCGCTGTTTCGAGAAGCATGCCGAGGCGATGACCTATCCGCAGGTGATCCCCTACTGCGACAGGATGGACTACCTGGGGGCGATGAACAACGACTGGGGCTATTCCCTGGCGGTCGAGCAGTTGATGGGGGTGAAGGTCTCCGAGAAGGTCGAGTATATCCGGGTGATCGTCGGCGAGCTCAACCGGATCGCCTCGCATCTGGTCGGGGGGATCGGCACCTACGGGCTCGACGTCGGCGCGTTCACCCCGTTTCTCTACTGCTTCCGCGATCGCGAACTGATCCTGAGCATCTTCGAGAAGCTCTGCGGCGCCCGCCTCCTGTACAACTATATCTGGATCGGCGGGCTGTCGCACGATATCTACCCCACGTTCCTCGACGACGTCGAGGCGTTCTGCGGGGGCTTCCGCTCCACCCTCCGCGATCTGAACGAGCTGCTCAGCGGCAACAAGATCTTCACGACCCGCACCAAAGGGGTCGGCGTGATCCCCGCCGATGTGGCGATCAACTATGGCATCTCCGGGCCGATGCTCCGCGCCTGCGGCGTGCGCTGGGATCTGCGCCGCGACGATGGCTACTCGATCTATGATCGCTTCGACTTCGAGATCCCGATCGGCCGCCAGGATGACGGCGCGGTGCTGGGGGACTGCTACAACCGCTACTGGGTGAGGATGCGGGAGATAGAGGAATCGCTCAGGATCGTCGAGCAGGCCGTCGCCCACTGCCGCGCGACGCCGAGCCTGATGCATGGCGATGTGCAGAAGGATATTCCGAAGAGAATAAAGCCGGCCGCCGGAGAGATCTACAGCCGGACCGAGACATCGAAAGGGGAGCTCGGGTTCTATATCATTTCCTCCAACGGCACCAATCCCTACCGGGTGAAGGTGCGCCCGCCATGCTTCGTCAACCTGAGCATCCTCCCGGAGTCCACCCGTGGCTATTACGTCGCCGACTTCATCGCGATCATGGGATCGTTCGATTTCGTGATGGGTGAGGTCGATAGGTAGAAAAAAATTATCCGATTAGCTGTATGTTTGGCCGCTATCGATGCTTCGGGCCCACCTTGATAGTGTCGGGAGGTCAGTGGCAGTTCCTGCAGTAAGACCGGCATCACCTGGTCTGTCAGCGATTATCTCGTCGATATCACCCATCAAAGCCCACGTGCTTGTAAGTCCATCGTTCCGCGATTGGGGTTGATTCTGCTGTTATCGGTTGAATCAATTTATCCACTCAGTCCTGCATGAAATGTAGCCCCGTACACACGAGGCTCAAAAATCTACTGCTCCATTGGTTGTCGAGTTGCATCAGTGGAGCCGATATACCTTATCTGCAACTCGAACATATTTTTTTCTTATCTGTTGATATGAGATTAGTTAAGGCAATTGTCGCTACGATCGCAGTTGGTACCACTGCATCGGTATTCGGAGGATGTTCGAATCGCATCGGTGATTTCACCATGGTTACGACGAAGAATTATGAGCGTCAGGTTCAGTACAAACTGGTAGGACGGTTGGAAGGTCAGGATAAAGTTCTTACGATTCTGGGCATTCCGCTCGGCTCGCCTGATCTCAAAACTGCTGTCGATCGAACCATCGACGCCGGCAAGGGTGTTTATCTCGCCAACGCGGTTCTGGAGTCGGGGGGATGGACCGCGATTCTTATTGGGCGGATCGGTTATACTGTTACCGGCGATGTCTATGCGGCGGTCGAGCATGGGGACCTGATCGACCCCGATGTTGAAAAATTTGAATTGAAAGATAATAAAGGCGAATTGGCGATGGTCTCCTCTGCCACCGGGAAGGCGATCGCCGTGCAGAAGATTGACGAATCGATCCTGCCACATTGATTCTGACAGGTATGCCGATGGTCATAAGCATGGCCATCGGCATATTCGTTTATGTAGCCTCCGCACTATGCCTTCTGTTCTATCGCATGGTCCCGTAGTGGATAATCGTTCTCACTGCCATATACTCGGGGATCCTGTGCCAATGTAAATCGATTATTTTTTTTTATGAAATTCTCGCTCTGTTTTTTTGCCTGCCTTTTCTTTAGTGTCGCTGAAATTGCGAGTGCCCAGAATGCGCGGCGCATTGCCGTGCTTCCGTTCAGTACCATCGGAGTGGACTCGGTTGTTGCACGTACATCCGGCTCGATTCTCCGCGCAGAGCTGGCTCGGTCCGGACGCTATATCCCTCTGGAAGAGGGGGATACGCCTACGAATGCCTGTGCTGATATGGACTGTGCGATTCGTGCTGTCTCCGGTATGCGGGTGGATCATGTCATGTATGGAAAGCTCAGCAAACTAGGTTCGAAGATCATCGTCGATTATGTCGTTGCTGACGTCGCCACACGAAAGTCTCTGGCGCTGGGCGGTCTAAGTGCCGCATCGGTGGAGGATCTCGAGCGCGTGCTCCGGAGCATCGCGGCTACTGTCGTTGATGACAGGCCCGTTACCCCGGCTGTTGCCGATACCCCGGTATTCGTTGCATCGCGCGCACTGAATGCTCCTCCCTACAATTCGTACGTTGGTGTTGGCGTCGGCCAGCTCTATCCCACAGGGGGGTATGACGGGGACCGATCACGCTCGTTCGTCCTCGATATAAGGACATTGTTCGACTACCAGGAGTATGGATTCGTACTGCTTGGATCATGGCGTCTCGGTCCGATGGTTCATTTTGGCGCATCCTATTATTTGAGTCAAGGGAACTTTGCTCCATATATTGGTGGGGGGCTTGGATATCACTTCGTCTATCCATCCGCCATTCTGGACATGGATCTGGACGATTACTCCTCGTCGTCCGGTGTGACCGGGCGTTCCGGATTTCAGGGGATGGTCAATGCAGGCTTCAGCTTCCTCCATATGGGGGATCTGCGCCTGTTTACTAATCTTGACTATATGATTACAGCCGATGGGTTCGGAGATCAAGCGCTTGTCCTTACCATTGGTGCGATGGGGGCAGCCAATCTGCGCTTTTAGGCTCTTACGAGCTATGCCCGCCTTTTACTGCTGAGCATCATCATGCAAACATTCTTCGACGGTCTCGTCGGCGCCAATCTCCTCTCCTACATCCTGATGGCGGTCCTGCCGCTGCTGTTCATTCTCATCTTTGCGCTGATCGGGATTCTGGGGGAGCTGAAGGTATCGGCGTTCATGCAGCACCGTGTCGGCCCGATGGAGTCGGGACCGTACGGGATACTGCAGCCGCTGGCCGATATCATCAAGCTGATCCAGAAGGAGGCGCTCCGTCCCGTCCGGGCCGATCGCTGGCTTTTTCAGCTTGCCCCGTTCCTCGTCTTCATGGGGTCGTTCGCGGCCTTCGCCGTTGTTCCGTTCAGTCCCTTCTATATCGCGGCCGATATCAACGTCGGAGTGTTCTATATCATCGCCGTCAGCTCGATCGTGGTGATCGGCATCTTCATGGCAGGCTGGGCGTCGAACAACAAGTACACCCTCTTCGGCGGTGTCCGCTCGGTGGCGCAGATCATCAGCTACGAGATCCCGGCGGGGTTCGTCGTGCTGGCGATCGTGATGATGTCCGGCACCCTCTCGATGCAGGGGATCATCGAGCAGCAGGGAGGGGGCTTCTGGAACTGGTATCTGTTCGGCGGACCCAAGGCGATCGCCACGACCAGTCTGATCACCGGCGGCAGCATCGCCACCCCCGGCACCTGGCTCAGCCTTCTGCTTGTGCCGCTGATGGCGCTCGGGGCGCTGATCTATTATGTGTGCGGTCTGGCCGAGACCAATCGCGTCCCGTTCGATCTGCCGGAAGCTGAGTCGGAGCTTGTCTCCGGCTACAACACCGAGTACAGTTCGATGAAATACGCGATCTTCTATCTGGCCGAATATGCCAATATGTTCATCGTCTGCGCCATCGCCGTGACGCTGTTCCTGGGCGGCTGGCACTCGCCCCTCCCCAGGTTCATCGTCCAGTATCTAGGCCTCGGCACGACGCTCGGGATCGGGCTGGAGGGGATGTTCTGGTTCATCGCCAAGGCGTTCGTGCTGGTGTTTCTGCAGATTCTGCTCCGCTGGACCCTCCCGAGGTTCCGCGTCGATCAACTGATGCATCTCTGCTGGAAGATCTTTCTGCCGATAGGATTCGCCATGGTGATCGCCGTCGGCGCCTGGATCACCTTCGTCGCCCCGGCCCCGGAGCCCCGGAAAGCCGAGCCTCGTGAGAGCGTCGGGAACCCCGCGCCGGCGGAGATCGAGGCGCCGGCAAAGAAATAGTGCGGTCTCCGGAATGTCCCGGCGGGAAGGCCATCGTGACGATCGTGCTGGGCGACGGGACATGCGTTAGAAGCTATATGCCATGAGTATTCTCTCCGACATCTGGGAAGGCGTTCGCACCACGCTCGTGGGGCTGAAGGTCACTGTTCCGTATATCTGGAAGAAGCCGGTGACGACGATGTATCCGCATCAGCGTCTGGAGCTTCCCGAGCGCGTGCGCAATCGTCTGTATGTGAACATGGACGACTGCATCGGCTGTGACCAGTGCGCACGCGCATGCCCGGTCAACTGCATCTCGATCGAGACCGCCAAGGCGGTCGAGGGGGATTCCCCCGGCCTCACCTCGAACGGCAAGAAGAAGGCGCTCTGGGTCACCCGCTTCGATATCGATATCGCCAAGTGCTGCTACTGCGGCCTCTGTACCTATCCCTGCCCGACCGAATGCATCAAGATGACCGATGTGTTCGAGTTCTCCGAGCAGGAGAGGAACAATCTGATCTACAGCTATATCACGCTGACCCCCGAGGAGATCGGGGAAAAGATCAACCTTGCCGACATGCACGAGGCCGCGCTCGCCGCGCGCAAGGCCGCCGCCAAAGCCGCAGCCGCTCCTCCCGCCGCCGAAGCCTCGCCGGCTCCGCCGGCGTCGGTGGTACCCGCAGCCGTCTCCCGGCCCGCGCAGCCCTCTCTCGATCCCGATTCGGATAAAGCGGCGAAGCTCGCCGAGCTTCAGGCGAAAATGGCCGCTGCAAAGGCGAAGCGCGAGGCGGAGACGTCCGGCGCGACCGCTGTTCCGGCTTCTTCTCCGGCTCCCGCCGCGCAGTCTTCCGACGCCGATGCGGATAAGGCGGCGAAGCTCGCGGAGATCCAGGCGAAGATGGCTGCGGCAAAGGTGAAGCGCGAGGCGGAGTCTTCCGGTACTCCGGCATCTTCCTCCACGTCGGCTTCCCAGTCATTGCCGGATGCCGATGTGGATAAGGCGGCGAAGCTCGCAGAGATCCAGGCGAAGATGGCTGCGGCAAAGGCGAAGCGTGAGGCGGAGTCCTCCGGTACAACCGCTTCCTCGGCACCCGAGCCCTCCGTGGCTCCGCCGGCCGCATCCCCGGCTCCTCCGGCGTCGCCGGGGGATGATCCCGAAAAGGCCGCCCGCATCGCCGCGATGAAGGAGAAGATCGAGGCGCTGAAACGCGAACGGGGAGAGGGGTGAGCATACACTCCCCGGGAAATACTGCTGCCTCTGCGATGCAGGCTGCCGACCCGAACCGGATACCCTTATGTACGAGATCATCTTTTATATCTTCGCCGCAATCTGCCTGATCTCCGGGCTGGTGGTGGTGCTCTCGCGCAATATCGCTCATGCCGCGTTCGCGCTGCTGTTCACCTTTTTCGGAGTGGCCGGGATCTACGTGCTCCTGGGTGCCGATTTCATCGGCGTGGCGCAGCTGCTGATCTATGTCGGCGGCATCCTCGTTCTTTTCCTGTTCGGCATGATGCTCACCGCGAATATCGACAAGCTCCGGGAGGATCATCCCGGCGTCGGCCGCGTTGCCCCGGCGGTGTTCGTGTCGTGTGCCATCGGGACGCTCGTCGTGACGATCGCCTGGACGGTGCCGGCATGGCGATCGGCGACGCCGCATGAGATCCCCGCCGGTGCGAATACCACGTCGATCATCGGCGGGCTGCTGATGGGGGATTACGCCCTTCTGTTTGTCGCGAGCGCCATCGCGATACTGGCTGCGCTGGTCGGCGCGGCGATGATCGCCCGTTCCGACAGGCTTTCGCAGGAGAAGGGCGCCGGGAGGATGTGATATGCCGGAGATAATCAGCCTGTGGGACGTTTCTCGAATAACATAAACCCATACACCTATTGATGCATATGAAAAACGTGAGAGCTTTACTGAGCCATTGTCTTGTCCTTGCCGTGATACTATGCTCCGGATGCGGTAAGGATGCCGTGCAGCCTTCGACGAAGGCCGGTATAAAAGGGAAAGTTGTGGATGTGACCACGGGGCAGGCAGTGGAGGGAGCCTTCATCACCACGACGCCGATAACGCAGTCGGTGATGACCGATGCCTCGGGGCACTATGCCATCGAGACCGACATCTCAGGTATCCTCCTTGTTACCGCGAGCAAGGAAGGGTACAATAATAAAAGCATCTCGGTGAATGCGGTTGCTGGAAGTAGCACATCGGCCGATATAGGGCTGTCGCCCGGATCGACCAGCTCTAACCATGAACCCACGATCCCGGCCGATCCCTGGCCAATGGATAAATCCCTGCAGCAATACCGTGAGGTGGTCCTCAATTGGAGCTGTACGGACCCCGATCAGGATCCGCTGCGCTATGATGTTTATTTCGGTACGACGAATCCCCCAACCCGGTCGGTAGCCACCAATAGTCCATTGGCGTCGCTGCCGGTGTCAGCGCTCGATTCAGCCACGACCTATTACTGGATGGTGATCGCCAAGGATAATCACGGAGGGATGTCCAGCAGCCCCATCTGGCAGTTTACTACCGATGTAATACATGAAACGGCATACAACGCACTCAGATTCGCGGGTGGCGACACAAGCCTGACGACCAACCAGTGGCTTTCGGTTCCCCACTCGTCGCAGCTTATGCTCCAGCAGGGGAGCTTTACGATCGAGGCATGGATCAAGGTGGATAAGTTCAATAAATGGAGCTCTATTCTCTCGCGTGGCAGCAGTAATACCGTTACTGATTATATGTTCATGCTCGATGGTATACGGCCGCTTCTCCAGACACGGAACTACACCAACCGGCTCATGGCGAAGACGGGCCTGGTCGTCGGCCGATGGTATCATATAGCGGGGGTGCAGGATGTGGCTGCCGGGAAGCTCCGTATATATATCGATGGAGTTGAAAACAACGTGGCAAATCTGGAGGTGGATAATGTTATCGCGTTCGAGGACCCCATCTACATAGGCGCACGAAATTACTATACTACGGGGCAGCCGGCGCACACTTTTAATGGGATAATTCATGAGCTCCGGGTATGGAACGTCGCCAGAACGCCGGAGCAGATCCGAGGTGACAAGGATCGCAGGCTTATAGGGAATGAAATCGGTCTGGTGGCATACTGGCCGCTGAACGAGGGTTACGGCACGGTGGCCAAGGACCGTTCGTCCAACGGACACGATGCTGTGTTTATGAATCCGCCGACATGGGTGACTGAAAAATTGCCGGTGCAATAAGATGATCGATTTCCGATCCGGGGGAATGGGCAGCGCTGCTTGTTCCCCCGATATTATTCTGTAGTAGTCAAGATTTATTAAATACTATGATATGTATAAGAATTATTCCGGTTTTTTGTCCGGTATTGTTGTGGTCGTATTATGCGTGTCGGGCTGTGGGAAAGATCAGTCGCAGCCGTCAAGCCCATATTCTGTAACATCGATAACCGGGAAGGTGAGAAATGCGACCACGGGGCAGCCGATACGCGGGGTTGTTATCAGCACCGACCCGGTTGGAGAAGCGGTCGCAACGGATGCATCGGGGCACTATTCGATCTACATGCGTGATACGGCTCTATGTATTGTCACTGCGGCGAAGGATGGATATACCACGCAGAGCATTCTCGTGTGGGTGAATGCCGGCAAGGCAACCATAGCCGATATTGAGCTTTCCAGTGGCCTCGGCAATAATAATGTGCCCGCACAACCGATGAGCCCTATCCCTGCCGATAAATCGGTGGAGATACGTTCAACCACGATGCTGCGCTGGGAGTGCTCCGATGGCGATGGCGATCAGATCGAATACGATGTCTATTGTGGTCCCACGAACCCGCCTCTTGTTCGGGTCGCGCAAAGGATCGCCGATAACAGCGTTCTGGTGCCCAGGCTCGACACCGGTAGAACGTATTACTGGATGGTGATCGCCAAGGATAGGCATGGAGGAATAAGCAAGGGACCTCTCTGGCAGTTCACTACTGAAAAGAGCGTGCCTGAGGCAAATGCCCTGCAGTTCATCGGGTCGAAAGGATATGTCTTCGTCCCCAGATCGGAGGACCTTGTTCTGAGCAGTAACAGCTTCACGGTGGAAGCCTGGATCTATGGGAGCAAGTTCGCACAGTATAATCATATCGTCAATCGTGCCGATTCCAGCAATGATCTTGATTTTCTACTGATGACCGATAATGGTAAGGTCCGGGTACAGTCCCGTGGTGGCATCAATAACCTTATCGGGCAGACAAAGCTCGATACCGGCCGGTGGTATCATATCGCGGTAGTGCAGGATGCGACCAATGGGGTCATGTCGATCTATGTCGATGGCAAACATGATAAATCGATCCTGTTGCAGGGCTCCGGTATTGGGTCGGCTGCGAATATCCTCATCGGGGCTAAATCGTATCAGGGAACGAGCAATGTCGGCGGGTATTTCAACGGAATAATTCATGATGTGCGCCTCTGGAGTATTGCCCGTTCGCAGCAGCAGATCATGAGATACATGAATGTCCGTCTGGATGGTAATGAGCACGGTCTGATGGCCTACTGGCCCCTGAATGAGGGGATCGGCAATGATGCCGCCGATAGATCGGCGAACAATCATTCTGCCGTATTCATAGGGAATGGCGTGAAGTGGGTCAAATCTTCGCTTCCGCTTCAGTGACATGGCGGTCGATACATCGGCGGCCGGACATCCGGTGGCACCAGAGGGAGCTGGCTCTGGCTTTCTCTTCGCCAGGCTATACCGCGCTCTGCGAACGCACAATACTATCAGCTGGCAGCATTATCGTTATGCAACTCACATCGATCGGATTGCCTCACTTCCTTACCATCAGCGGGATACTCTTCGCGCTGGGGCTGTACGCCATCGTCACCCGGCGCAACGCGGTGATGCTGCTGATGGGGATCGAGCTGGTGCTCAACGCCGCCAATATCAACTTCGTCGCCTTCTCCCGGTTCGCGCCGGCCGGGGCGCCGCAGATGATGACCGGCCAGATCGCCTCGGTGTTCGTGATCGTGCTGGCCGCGTGCGAGGCGGCGGTGGCCCTGGCGATCGTGCTCAACGTCTACAAACGCTTCGGCACGATCGACGTCGGGGATGTCGATATGCTTCGCGATTGATCCCGTTATCGTAATCCGGGGAGGGAGCCCGCGCTCCGCCCCGCAGAATATCGCCGGTCCATCACCGGCGACGGCTCGGCCCCCTACTTCCGACCAATTGTCCATCGGCTATGAACGCAACATCGGTACTGACGCTATCGCTGGTCATCCTTTTTCTGCCGCTGCTCGGGTTCATCATCCAGCTTGTTGCCGGCAGAACCAGGACCCCGCTCGATTACGTCGCCGACCCCCATGAGAACCCCGGGCACGATCGTTCCCATCATGGCAACCCCGCCGATGCCGCCACGGCCGACCATACGCAGCTGGATGCCGATAATCCGCGGTCGGTGGCCGCGCATATCGCCGTCGATCATCATACCGCGCACGACGACCATCACGATGAGTATCTGATCGCCGGAAGCCGGGGGCCCTGGACCGAGTCCGACCAGCGCCGTGCCTACCGTCTGTCATGGGTCTCGACGGCGATCATGGGGGCCTGTCTGGCGCTGGCGATCTACGTTGCCTGGAGTACGTTCGCGGCGCCGCTTCCGTCCGGAAAGCCGAGCTACTATCCGAAGGCGCAGGCGAGCGCCGTGTGGGTCGATTTCGGCGATGCAGCGACCAGCCTGCTCGGGCGCGCCAGCACCATCACGCTCGGGGTGCTGGCCGACAATATCTCGGCGATCATGCTTGTGGTGGTGACGCTCGTCTCGCTTCTGGTGCATCTCTTCTCCAGCGAATACATGCGCGCGCCGTCGATGCACGGCGGGCGCTTCAACCGATACTACGCCTTCCTCGGCCTGTTCACCTTCTCGATGCTCGGGATCGTGATCGCCAACAACCTGTTGATGATCTACATCTTCTGGGAGCTTGTCGGCCTGAGCTCCTATCTGCTGATCGGGTTCTGGTACGAGCGCCCCGCGCCGCAGTATGCCAGCATGAAGGCGTTCATCACCAACCGGATCGGCGACATCGGCATGTTCGCCGGCATCCTGATCCTCTACACGCGGTTCGGCACGCTGCAGCTCACCGAGATATTCGACATGCTGGCCGCGACATTGCATGCTCACCCGAATGCCATCATCCAGCTCGATCCATGGATCACCGCCGCCGGCATCCTGCTGTTCTGCGGCGCGGTCGGCAAGTCGGCGCAGTTCCCGCTGAACGTCTGGCTCCCCGACGCGATGGAGGGGCCCACTCCCGTCTCCGCGCTGATCCATGCCGCCACGATGGTTGCCGCCGGCGTCTACCTGACCGCCCGGATCTTCCCGCTGCTCGATCCCAACGCGATGCTCGTGATCGCCACGATCGGCGCCATCACCGCCTTCATCGCCGCGACGATGGCGATGGTGCAGTGGGATCTGAAGAAGGTCCTCGCCTTCTCGACCGTCTCGCAGCTCGGCTATATGGTGATGGCGCTCGGCGTCGGTGCGTACTCGGCCGCGATCTTTCATCTGGTGACCCACGCGATGTTCAAGGCGTGCCTCTTCCTGGGGGCCGGCTCGGTGATCCATCAGATGCACGACGCGCTTCACGCTGCCGGCGACCACGACCGCGACCCGCAGGATATGCGGAACATGGGGGGGCTGCGCCGGAAGATGCCCTGGACCTACCGGGCGATGCTCGTCGCCACGCTCGCCATCAGCGGCATCCCGCTCTTCAGCGGCTATATGTCGAAGGATGAGATCCTGATTGAGGCCATCGCATACGGCGCCGCGTTTCCCGATCCGGTAAATGTGGCCGTCCCGATCATCGGCTTTATGGTGGCCGGCATGACCGCCTTCTACATGTTCAGGATGATCTTCCTGACATTCTGGGGAGAAGCCAAGGTGCCCGATCTTCATGCACACGTGCGGGAGAGCCGCCGCATCATGATCGTTCCGGTCGTCCTGCTTGCAGCGCTGTCGCTCTGGCTGCCGTTCGGCCTCAATCCGCTCGATCCCGGCAGTGGCTGGTTCTTGCGATCCTGGGCTCCGCCCCCGGCGCATGTCGGAGAGGTGGTCGCCGAGATAGCGCGTGACCGCCGCGCGGCGAGCAGGGATACCGTGGAAGCTCACAGTTGGGCCGTCATATGCACGAGGCCGACGCACCGGGAGATCTTGGAGGAACTCCATCAGAGCGGCATCCCGCATGTGATGAGCGTTCCGGCGATGGTGGCGCTCGCGGTCGCCATCATCGGCATCGGCGTCGCGTTCGTCCGCTACGGCCGCTCCGGGGCTCGCGGACAGATCGTGAGCTGGGCGAGGCCGCGCGGGGTGCGGGCGTTCCTGTTCAACCGGTGGTATCAGGATACTCTCTACGAGAAAGTGTTTCCGGTCGGGCTGACGGTCCTTCTGATGAAGATGCTGGCGTGGTTCGACCAGAACGTGATCGATGGCGCCGTCAACGGCGTCGCCTCGGCGACCACCGGGGTCGCCCGCCTGGTGGCAGGGTTCGATACCTACGTGGTGGACGGGATCGTCAACATGCTCGCCGGCACCACGCAGTTCCTCGGGCTTATCTTCCGCCAGCTCCAGACCGGACGCATCCAGACCTACCTGATCTATGTGGTGCTCGGGGTGGTGGTGCTCTTCTTCGCCTTCATTCAGTGACGATTGCCCGGCACCCATTGACAACCGACGAACGATGATGGCCGATCGCTCCCCATGCTCCCGCGCAGTCCGCCGGGGGCCGACGGGCCCGGCTCGGCCATCGCAAACTCAATATCCGCGATGAACAACAGCACGTTACTGGTCCTGCTCACCTTCCTGCCGCTGCTCGGCATGGTCGGGGTGCTGGCCCTTCCCAAGAACTCTCTGTCGGCGATCCGATGGACCGCACTGCTGGTGGCTGCGGCGCAGCTGGCGATTGCGATCCTCCTCTGGAGCGCCTTCGATCCCGCGCTCGGCGGGATCAACGATCCGCAGAGCTTCCAGTTCGTCACCAGGGCCACATGGCTCGATCTGCCCAGCACGGTGCTCGGCAATCTCCATATCGACTTCTTCATCGGCGTCGACGGCCTCTCGATGCCGATGCTGCTGCTGACGACGCTAGTGATGCTGGTGGCAACGGTCAGCTCCTGGACGATCGGCAAGAGCCAGAAGGGATATTTCGCGCTGCTGCTGCTGCTGAACACCGGGGTGATGGGGACGTTCGTCGCGCTCGACTTCTTCCTCTTCTACGTTTTCTGGGAGTTGATGCTGCTGCCGATGTATTTCCTGATCGGCATCTGGGGGGGGCCGCGCCGCGAGTACGCCGCGATGAAGTTCTTCCTCTACACACTCGCCGGCTCGGTGTTCATGCTCCTTGCGATCATCGGCCTCTACTACAGCTCGAACACCACGCCGGGGGGACCCGCCGAGACGCATACGTTCAATATGCTGGCGCTGATGAACCCCGCCAACTATACTCCCGACGGGCTTCTGTCGCCGGCCGTCGCCGGAAGCTTCGGCGCCACGCTGCTCCGCTACTGGGCCTTTATCGCGCTGTTCGTCGGGTTCGCCATCAAGGTGCCGATGTTCCCGTTCCATACCTGGCTTCCCGATGCGCACGTCGAGGCGCCGACGGCCATCTCGGTGATCCTCGCCGGCGTCCTGCTGAAGCTCGGGACCTACGGCATCATGCGGGTCTGCTTCTCGATCTTTCCCGATATCGCGATGACCCCGGCGGTGACCGAGGCGATCGCGATCTTCGGCTTCGTCGGGATCGTCTACGGGGCGCTCTGCGCGATGGCGCAGAAGGATATGAAGAAGCTGATCGCCTACTCCTCGGTCTCCCATATGGGCTATGTGCTGCTCGGGCTGGCGTCGATGAACACGATCGGCGTCTCCGGCGCGGTGTTCCAGATGTTCAACCATGGCATCATCACCGCGATGCTCTTCCTGCTGGTGGGGGTGGTCTACGACCGCGTGCACGACAGGACGATCGCGAAGTTCGGCGGGCTCGCCAACATCATGCCCGGCTATTTCTTCGTGGCGATCATCGCCTTCTTCGCCGCGCTCGGCCTGCCGGGTCTGGCCGGCTGGTGGTCCGAATCGTTCGTCTTCATCGGCGCGTTCCGCAACGGGACCATCCAGCTCTGGACGATCCTCTCGCTGGCCGGGATCGTGCTCGGGGCGGCCTATATGCTCTGGCTGCTGCAGCGTGCGTTCCTCGGGACGCTGAAGACACGGGAATGGGAGAGCCTTCTCCCCGATCTGACCGGGCGGGAGTGGGGGATGCTGGCGCCGCTGCTGGCGATCGTGGTGGCGCTCGGGATCTGGCCCTCGCCGGTGCTCGGGATGATGAACGGCAGCGTCAACGCGCTGGTCGGCTTCCTGAACAACAACACCGGCAGCGTCAGCTCCGCGATGAATCTGCTTCCGTAACCGATCAACGTCATCCTGGGGTTTCATGAACATCGACTTCACGCAACTTGCCGCGAGCTTCGGGAACTTCCTCCCGGAGATCGTCCTGGGATCGTTCTTCGTGCTGGCGCTTCTGCTCGGCGTCATCGTCCGCCGCTCCACATGGATCGTGGCCGCCTGGGCGATGCTCGGGTTCGTCGCGGCCGGCGTTCTGGCCGTCGCGCAGATCCCGCTGACCGATAATCCGTTCCTCGGGGAGTGGCTCTTCAAGGCGGGCTACCAGCAGTTCGGCCAGGGGATGTATCTGATCGATAGCTTCGCGATCTTCTTCAAGGTGCTGATCGCGATCAGCGGGGCGCTGGTGACGATCTTCTCGCTGATGTCGCGCGAGCTGGAGGTGGATGGCAAGCCCCGGCTCGGGGAATACTACGCGCTGATGCTCGGGATGACCTTCGGGATGTTCCTGATGGTCGGGGCCAACGATCTGCTGCTGATGTATCTCGGCATCGAGATCCTCTCGCTCTGCTCCTACGCCATCGTCGGGTTCACCAAGAGCGTCGCGCGGTCGAGCGAGGCGTCGATGAAATATGTGATCTACGGCGGGGTCTCCTCGGGGGTGATGCTCTTCGGCATCTCGCTGATCTACGGTCTGGTCGGCAGCACGAACTTCGGCGAGATCCTCGATCTGCTCGGCACCGCCAACACCCCGACGGTTCCGGCCCGGCCGCTGCTGATCGCAAGCGTGATGATTCTGGCGGGGCTCGGCTACAAGATCTCCGCCGCCCCGTTCCACTTCTGGACCCCCGATGTCTACGAGGGGGCGCCGATCACGATGACGGCGTTTCTGTCGGTCGCCTCGAAGGCCGCCGGGTTCGCCGTGCTGGCGCGCTTCGTCGTGGGCTGCTACCCGCCGCTGGCGCAGGGGTTCAACTGGCCGCCGATCCTGGCGGCGATCGCGGTCTTCACGATGACCCTCGGCAACCTCGCGGCGCTGCAGCAGACCAACCTCAAACGTCTTCTGGCCTATTCATCGATAGCCCATGCGGGCTATATGCTGATGGGGCTGGTGGTTGCCACCGGCTACGGCGTGGCGGCGATCCTTCTCTACTTCGCGATCTATATGGTGATGAACCTCGGCGCCTTCTTCGTCGTGCAGAAGCTCGCCGAGGGGGTCGGCTCCGAGGAGATCGACGACTACCGCGGGCTCGGCGCGCGCATCCCGCTGGTCGGCGTCTTCTTCGCGATCTTCCTTGTCTCGCTGGTGGGGCTCCCGCCGACGGGCGGGTTCATCGGCAAGCTTTTCCTGTTCAACGCTCTGCTGAGCGCCGGGAAGGACTATATCTGGCTGGCGGTGATCGGCGTGATCAACTCGGTGATCTCGCTCTACTACTACCTCCGCGTTCTGAAGGTGCTCTATCTCGACAAGCCGATCGGCGAGCCGTATCCGCTGCGCTTCAACGGCGGGACGCTGGTCGTGATGGGGGTTCTTGCCGCGGCCACGCTGCTTCTCGGCCTTCCGAACGTCTTTGGTCCCCTCGCCGATATCGCGCAGAGCTCGCTCGGCACTCTCGCGCGGATGCTTCGGGAGACGGGGGCGGGGGCGATCGGAGGGATCTAGGGGAGAATGTCTCCCCGATATCAGTAACTTGGGGATCTCGCGGGTTCGCGGGGCAGTACTCCGTTCATGCCAGGTATTCTCTCCCAATGAAAGCACTTATCACCGGCGCGACCGGTTTCATCGGAAGCCATCTCGCCGAGCATCTTCATGCGCGCGGCTACGAGCTTCGCGCGATGGTTCGCCCAACCTCCAGCAAGAAGTTCATCGAGCATCTGCCGATCGAGTATGCCGTGGGGAGCTTTTCCGATCCCGCGTCGCTTGCCGATATGGTGCGCGATGTGGACTATATCTACCATGTGGCCGGGGCGACGGCGGCGCGGAGCAGGCAGGAGTTCTTCGAGGCCAATCAGATCGCCACGCGGAATCTGCTCGAGGCGGTCAAGGCGCACAACCCCCGCCTGAAGCGTCTGGTGCATGTCTCCAGCCAGGCGGCCGTGGGCCCCTCGGCCAGCGTCGAGCACCCGACCGACGAGACCACGCCGCTGCATCCGATCACCGCGTATGGTGAAAGCAAAGCCGCGGCCGAGCGCGAGGTGACCTCCCGCATGGGGGAGCTGCCGCTGACGATCGTCCGGCCTCCGGCGGTGTACGGTCCGCGCGATGTGGAGATCCTCCGGTTCTTCAAGGTCGCCGCCCGTGGATTCGCTCCGCTGATCGGGTTCGACCACAAGCAGGTCAGCCTTGTGCATGTGGAGGATCTGGTGCGGGGCTTTATCCAGGCCGGGGAGAGCGATCGCGCCGAGGGGGAGGCTTATTTCATCAGCTCCGAGCGGTTCTATACCTGGGAGTATGTGGGGGAGGTGACCGCCAAGGTGTTCGGCCGCCAGCGTGCCCGGCATCTTCGTCTGCCCCATGCGATGGTCTTCGCCGCCGCCGGCATCAGCGGATTTTTCGGGAGGTTCCAGAAAAAACCTCCGGTATTCAACTTCGAGAAGGGGCGCGACATCACACAGCGGTACTGGCTCTGCTCGGTCGACAAGGCGCGGGAGCATTTCGGCTATCGCCAGCTCGTTTCGATCGAGCAGGGGGTGGCCGGCACCGTCGAGTGGTATCGCAAGCAGGGATGGTTGTAGTGTGCCGGGCTGCGGGTGGTGAAACTCTACGGGGTATCCTGTGTTATATAGGGGATGGGGATGCGTCTGTGACTATATGGGCTCAGCAGGGGTGATCCGGCGCTGCAATCCCCGGGGCGGGACCGTCGTCTCCAGCGTGCTGCCTATCGTTCCAAGAAATCTCTTGTCTGATAGTTTCCCCAGCATATATATTGCCCATTGGTTTGTAAACTCATAGAGGTACGTATCGAGCTGTTTTCGACCAACTGCAGCGCACCATGCGCCGTTCTACAATCCGTTACGTGATGGATAGTCATTACGCTACGACATATTGATGAAGTAGTGCATAGGCTGAACTGTTTTTCGAACGTACGATTTCTAGCTACTCTATGAGGATGACCTTCATGTGGTTCTCTGTTCGTCGCCGCCTTTTCACGGCACTTCCACTCTTGGTTCTCGCTTCTCTTTCCGCCTCGGCGCAGAGTTCCGGCAGCATCGGCTCGAAGGGTGCCGGAGGTTCCGCCGTTCCCTTTCTGATCATCCCCCCGTTTGCCCGTACCGGCGGCATGGGTGAGGTTGGAACCGGCTTCGTCAAGGATGGCAGCGGGACGTTCTACAACATCGGCGGCCTTGCCTACGACAAGAACACCCAGGTGAGCCTCACCTATTCGAAGTGGCTTCCGCAGTTCAATGCCGATCTGCATTACAGCTATCTCAACGGCTCGACCTACATGCCGGAGCTCAACGGCACCATCAGCGGACATCTCGTCTTCCTCGATCTCGGAGAATTCCAGCAGACCTACGAAAACGGCAACCAGGGAGCCAAGTTCCGCTCGCTCGAGTTCGCCATCGGCGCTGGCTATTCCACGATGGTCAACGATGAGCTCGGTGCCGGTGTGCAGGCCCGCTTCATCCAGTCGAACCTCTCCAGCGTCTCGGTCTCGAACGAGAAGGGGAGCGGCGTCGGACGAAGCGTTGCCTTCGATCTCGGCGTGCTCTGGACCCCGAAGACCGACTGGGGGCTGCCGGAGGATTTCCTGAGCCTTGGCGTCAACCTCGCCAACATCGGTCCGAAGATCCACTATATCGATATCGCGCAGGCCGATCCGCTGCCGACCACCGCGCGTCTTGGCACCGGACTCCACCTCGTCAGCGACGAGTTCAACGATCTGACCGTCGCCATCGATATGACCAAGCTTCTGGTCAACCGTCCCGACTCCGTCTCGGTCGATCCCGTGCCGAAGTCGCTGGTGACCTCCTGGAGCAACGGCAAGGGGGTGGAGTGGTCGATGGGGGTGGAATACTGGTACGAGCAGCTCGTCGCGCTTCGCGCCGGCTACTTCACCGAGACGGCCGCCGGCGGCAACCGCCGGTTCCTGACCTTCGGTGCCGGCCTCCGCTACGATATGTACGGCTTCGACTTCAGCTACATCAACACGATCGAGGATGCGCATCCGCTGGCGAACACGCTTCGCTTCTCGCTGGTCGTCGACTTCGATCACCAGGCGAAGTAGGCCAGCCACCGATGATGGCCTGCCGAGAGGTGGAAACCTTTTCCGTTCGGTATGAACGTGCAAGCCCAGCCGAGAATGCTCTCGGCTGGGCTTCGTTATGTTGGCGAACGTGAGATCGCTCCCTGATTCGCTATCCTCCCATGCCGCCTGGATGCAGTCTCATCCGCGCGGGTTATGGGTACGTTCCTGTTATGATCCCTTATGCCGGCGTCGCCGGCCGGCTCACATGCTCTAGTGTGTCCCGGCGTTCAGTGCCCGGGCGGCGCGCTCGGCGTCGAGTGCGCGGCGGTCGGTGGGGAAGCGGAGCATGAATCGCTCGTAGCTGCTGGCGGCCTCCGCCGCATGTCCCGCCTTTTCGTGTGCCTCGGCCAGCAGATAAAGGGCGTCGGCCGAGGCGTTGTTGAGCGACATGGCATAGGTGAGCGCCTCGATCGCCTCGTCGTAGATCCCTACCTTGACCAGCGCGCGTCCCAGCTTCAGCCACGGACCGAACGTGTCGGGAAGAAGCTCCGAGGCTGAGCGATAGCTCTCGACGGCCTCGCTGTCGCGCCCCATCTGCGTCAGAAGCGTCGCCCGCTGCACATGCGCCTGCGCATAGCGCGGGTTGTATCCCAGAGCGGTATCGAGGTGCGCCAGGGCGGTGTCGTACGACTTCAGCATCGTATACGCCTCGGCCAGCGTCACGCGCGCGCGGACGAACGTCGGGTCGATCGTCAGGGCGCGCCACAGGGGAGCGATGGCTCTGTCGGGGATGCCGTTGTCGAGCTCGGCATCACCCTGAGCGAAATTCGCCAGCGCCGAGCCGGGATTGCGCATCTGCATCCGCGTGGCGATATCGAGCGTCTTCTCGTAGTGCTTGCGGCTTTTATGGATGGCGATGATCTTGGCATACTCGTCGACGAGCGTGGAGTCGCCCGCGATGGCGCGATTCGCCGCGGCGATGATCGAGTCCTGCGCCTGCCGGAGCGAATCGGCCGGTGAGACCGTATAGCCCTGGGCATGGGCCGACGGCGTGGCAAGTGCGATCAGCAGGCATGGCAGCGCCAGCGCCGCCAGCGCCGAACGGGTGCGCCACGTCGTGAGATGAGTCCCGAGGGGAGGACGAAATGTCTGCAGAGGGGGAAATGGCATCAAGTGTCGGTAGCTCACATGTGAGATGATTCCGGCCAAAAAACTACGATCAATCCGTACGCTTTGCAAGTAAGCAAGTAACTCTATGGTCCGCACGCTCTTCGTCGCTCTGATTCTGATCCTTCTGGCCGTCGGCGGATATTTCGCCTACCAGATCTGGCTCCGCTCGGCCACCGGCCCCGATGTCATGGTCCGCATCCCGGAAGGGGCGGGATTCGACGAAGTTCTCGATTCGCTCGAATCGGCGCAGCTGATCGGCAGCCGCGCCTCGTTCAAGGTGCTTGCTGTGACAACCGGAGGGGATGCGAAGATTAAGCCGGGAACCTACAAATTCCAGCAGGGGCTCAGCAATGCCGAGCTTCTCAACGCGCTGATGGAGGGGCACTCCACCGTCAGCGCAAAGGTCACTTTCCCGGAGGGGGTCACCATCCGCAGGATCGCCTCGATCGCCGCGCGCGATCTGGGGTGCGATTCGGCCGAGGTAATCCGCCTTGCCAACGACCGTCCTTTTCTCAAGACGATCGGGATCAACGCTGCAACAGCCGAGGGATATCTGATGCCCGACACCTACCGGATGTACTGGGGGGAGAAGCCTGCGGTGATGCTCCGTCGCATGGCCGATCTGTTCAAAAAGTTTTATACCGACTCGCTCAAGAAGAAATCCGAGGCGATCGGGCTGACGCCATACGAGGCGATCGTGCTGGCGTCGATCGTCGAGGGGGAAGCGCGCGTGCCCGAGGAGCGTCCCGTGATCGCCGGGCTCTACCTGAACAGGCTTCGCCGGGGGATGCAGCTGGCGGCCGATCCCACCATCCAGTATATCCTCCCCGATGGGCCGCGCAGGCTGCTCTATCGCGATCTGGAGATCGACAGTCCCTACAACACCTATCGCTACAAGGGGCTGCCGCCGGGCCCGATCAACAATCCCGGCCGCGCCTCGATCATCGCGGCGCTCAACCCGGCCACCCACGACTATCTGTTCTTCGTGGCGAAGGCCGACGGAAGTGGCGGCCATACCTTCAGCCGCACCGGACAGGAGCATGAGGCCGCCGTGCGGCAGTACCGCTCGCGCGTCTCCAGCCAGTAGTATGGGATGATCCCGCAATCGGCGTGAACTCGCCGGTGCTCGTATTATCCCACGCGATCGAGCAGGGCCAGAACAGCGCGGTTGAAGGCGTCGGGATTTTCGAGGTTCGAGAGATGCCCCGCATCCTCGATGATCGTCAGCTCGGCGCCCGGAATCATCCCTGCCATCTTCCTTCCTTCGTCGATGCTGGTCACCGCGTCGTGCTCCCCGAAGATCAGCGCCGTCGGGACCGAGATCGTCGGCAGCAGCGGGATAGAGTCAGGGCGGGCCGCCATGCCGAGCAGCGCCGCCACCGCCGACTCCGATGGGGAGTCGAAGGCGATATGCTTCACCGCGCGCACCACATCGGGCTGCGAGGCATGGGTCTGCTCCGCCAGGATCTTCTTCAGCGTGTCGTCGATATAGCCGTCGAAATCCCCCCCTCCTATCCGTTCCGCTCCATCGTAGCGCGCCTGCCGGGCATCCTCGGTATCGGGGGATGCTTTCGTATCGGCCAGGATAAGGCCGGTTATCCGCTCGGGGAACAGCCGCCAGCACGCCAGCGCCACATAGCCCCCCATCGACAGACCGCAGAGAACGCACCGGTCGATTCCCCGCGCGTCGAGCTGCTGTTCAACGAACCGCGCGGCCATCTCCATCGTGAAGCTTTCTCCGTCGAGGCTCGGCTCGTAACCGAACCCGGGGAAGTCGGGGGCATACAGCTCGGCCCGATCGGCGAGCGATCCCTGCGGCTCCCACATCGCACTGTGCAGCGGGAATGCATGGAGCAGAAGGAGCGTGGGACGCGATGCGTGCTGGGTGTTCATGGGCTTCATCCTCGTTGAGTTGTCGGGGTATGCGACCGGTGCGTTCCGCGCGTCTCCTTCAACGGAGGACGCCGGGCACGGCCATCGGTGAACAGGTCACCAGATTCGTGCCCGATCTCTTGGGATTATCCTGGCCGCGTCAGAATTTGATTCTGGGGGTGATGAACAGAATGAAGGGGTGCTCGAACGCTTTTGCCGGACGGAAGGTATCGTTGCTGACGGCGCGCACCTCCACCCAGAGCGACTCGGTGAGGCGCGCCGTGAAGCTCCCCCGCAGCGCCAGATCGTAGAGTCCGAGCTTCGCCTGAAGGTTGCGCTGGGCGCTCACCCACGTGAGCTGCGCCAGCGGCGAGATGCGTCCCACCCGACCTGATGTGCGGGGAAGGCCCTCGATCATCTGCGCCATGGTGAACTCCTCGTAGGAGACTCCGGCATCCGCCCGTATCGTCCCGAGCGTGGTCTCGAATCCTCTGGTGTACGATATCTCGCCGGAGAGCGTGTGGAGATAGATCGCCGGGGCGACGCTGAGCGCCCTGAACGCGGGATCGCCGATCGCGGTGAAGCGCGCGCGTCCGGTGAACGCTCCGGCATGCACGGCGGCGGCGGCACCATAGCCAGGTGCCAGCAGGCGCTCGCGCACCGGGCCGACCGACGTGGCCCCCGATGCGAACGGCAGAAGCCCGGCGACCTCCCAGCTCGGCGCGTTGATGCCGACGCGGATCGTTCCGTCGTTCCACCACGAGAGGTTCGATTCGGGGGCACCCGCCATGACGAACACCCCGAGCGCGGGCGTCACACGGTAGTCGATCCTGTCGATCGCCGCGATCACCGTGTAGTCGTGATCCCAGTCGTCGTGGCCGAACTCATCCCCCTCGATGATCTCCCGTTCCTCCGACAGCGGATTGTTGCGCGACAGCAGAAGCTCCTCGTACAGATCGTCGCCGACAGCCACGCGGACGCTCGCCGACGAGAAGAGGGTGAGCTGACCAAGGCTGATCGACAGAAGCATGCCGAGCGAATCGCTGTCGCCGACCCGGGCGCGCAGCCGGTAGGCGAGGTTCGCGTTGTTGCGCAGGTAGCGGACGCGCAGGCTGTCGGGCTTGACGACCGTGTAGTAGCGCTGCAGCAGCGCGCTGGTGCGCCCCTGAAGCGTCGGCTCGATCAGCTTCCATTCCAGCGTCTGCGCATCGGCGGCCGTGGCCGATGCGGCGAGCATCGGGAGCAGCGTCCACAGCAGGCGGAGCAGAACGATATGGAGCGTGCGGATGGTCACCTGGATCAACGGAATGTGAATGTCACGAACGGGGTGACCGAGAAGCGTGGAAGGAACGGATCGCGATCGCCGAAGACGCCGTGCGCCGCGCCGGTCACGCGGAACCCGAGGACGCGGGTGATGGGCTGCGCGTAGGTGGCGCGGACGCTCTGACCGAACAGCTCCACCACGGCGCGGCGGCCGTTCCCATCGGCCGTCGGCTGTGCATATTCGAGCTGCACCATCGGCATCAGCCGGTTGAGTCCGTCCCCAATCGGCACCGGCGGGCCGTCGTCCTCGGTCTGAAGCTCGCGCGCCTGCAGATAGCCGAGTCCGATCTTCGCCTGCAGCGGGATATCGGGGAGGAAGCTGACGTGGATCGGGATGATGCCGTACAGCAATGCCGCCTTGCTGATGAAGTACTGTTGTTCACCGCCGGGGGAGGATGTCAGACCCCGGGGCGCGGCGGCGCCGGAGACCATCGCGCCGAGCCATCGCTCCTCGAACGAGATGCCCACGCCGTAGGCACCCTCCAGCCCGCGCGCGAGGAAGAGATTATCGCTGGCGCCGAGCGGCGTCGGGAGCTCCCCCCAGATCCGGAGCCTGTTGTAGGCCAGGCCGACGCGCGCCCGTCCGTAGCTGAAGTCGGGGAGCGCTATCTCGTCGAACCCGAATCCCCCCCAGACGTACATGTCGGGGGCCACGCGGATGCTGCTCTCGTCGAGCGCGATCCGGGCACGCGGCCGCTCACCGCCGCCGAAGAGCCTCTCGAACAGCGCCGCGCTGCTGTCGGCCGCGGTGCGGTCGATGGTGGCGCTGACGGGGGAGCGGAACGGATCGGATACGATCACCGATTCATCGCGCCAGTAATGATCGCGCCGGATAAGGCTTGCGATCGTCTCCTCATCGAGAAACTCATGGAACCCGGCGATGCTCGTATCGATCACGATCGAACCCAGCTCGAGCCGGCGCAGATGGGTCTCGAGCTCGCCGGTGGCCGGGACGACTTCTCCCACCACCGTCACCCGCAGTATATCGTCCAGGCGCGCCGTCGGCGTCGATGGATCATCCCGCGTCAGCCAGTCGTTCGCTTTCATGATGATCTGTCGGGCGAGATCCTGCCGGAGCCCGCGAGGCTTGTCCTGGATCGTCCAGCTCGCCCGGTAGACCTCCTGGGCATGGAGCGATCCCCCGATCATCATCAGGAGCGCGAACAGGGAGGGAATACGGCAATGATTAACGGATGACAAATCGTCCCTCCGCGTCGGATCGTCCAGCCCGGCTGCCGCGAAGGTCCACCGCATGGCATTGAATGATGATCTGCCCGCCGCGCTGCTTGCGCACGCGCCACACCTTGGTCACCGACTTGTCGGTGTCGTTGGTTTTGGTGGAAAGAAGCTCGGGATCATCGACCTCCCCTTCATCGATGATAAGCTGCGCCTGGTTCTGCTGCCCCTTCACCGTTCCATAGGCGGTGGTCTGGATCAGCACCGCATCGGTTCCCTCGGGGACCGGCTTGGAGATGGTGGGGAGGGGAATCGGCACGATCTTCTTCGGGAACTTGTCGATCAGCTGTCCATCGATGTAGCGGACGAACTGAACCCTGCCGGTGGCCGATGGGGTATACAGCAGCGTCGCACCCCCTTCGTTGCGGTCGATCACCGAGCGATCGTTTTCGATCACCTCCACCGCGATCTGTCCATCCTGAATCCCCTTGGCGGAGAAATCGAGACGGTAGGTATTGCCCACCATGAAAAGCTCGGGAAGGGTCGGGGCGGTCACCGTTGTCGGGCGGACCGTGAACGTGACCGGTATGCTCAGCTTGTCGCTTCTGCGCGTGGCGGTGAGGGTCACCACCAGATCCTTCCCATCGGTGGGGGTGGTGCCGTAGAGCTCGACGAACCCCTTGCCGCGCTGCGCTATCTGCGCGTCCCCTCCCGACACCGCCAGATCGAGCTCCTCCATCGAGGTGGCTCCCTGCAGCGAGACCGAGTTGCGCCATGCGGTGCTGGCCGGCTGCCTGAGGATCTGCGACGCGACGCGGAACTCGAACGACGGACCGAAGCCGGTGCTCCCCTGTCCGCCGGTCAGCGTCCGCAGCAATGTATCGATGCGCGAGGCGCCCGCCATCGCGGGTCCGGTATCCCCCGCCAGCCGGGGCGTCTGCAGAAGCTGAGCGTGCCTGAGCATCGCCGGATCGCTGATCGCGAAGACATGCATGGTGAAGGTGATCGAGTCGCGCACGAAGCTGCCGCGGAGCACATCGTTGATCTTCTCCCGCAGATCCTGCTGGATATCCGGCGGCGGGACCGGCGTGGCGATGCCCGCGACGGTCACCCGGTAGACTGCGTTGCGGTCGGTCTCGGAGGGGCGCCACTGAAAGATCGCGGAGTTGTCGTCGCGGCGCACGAGCGTGGCGCGGTCGATCGGGATCGACTCGCCGGTGGCGCTGTCGGCGATGGCGGTGATCCTGAACTCGGCGTTGGAGAAGTTGGTGCCATGCGCGGTGACAACGTTGACGCTGTCGCGCAGCAGGTTCGTTCCCGAGGTATCCAGCCTGACGCCGGCCGGAATGAAGCTGTACAGAAGCGCCGCCTTATCGACCTTGACCTTGAAATCCGAGACCACCATGCGGCGGATAAGATCCTCCAGCTCCTCTTCACGACGGCTGTGGCGCGACGGAGTGGTCCCCAGCAGAAGGATGATCGCCGAGAGATAGAGAACGAAATAGATCTCGATCGAGGCCTTCCTTCTGCGCGAAGCCAGCGGACGGATCGGCTCGGATCTTCTCATCGGCCGGCGTCTCCCTCTGCATGCGAATGCGCGACGACCCCGGAATCATCCTGATCGCGCCCGACGATCCGCTCGAACTCCTTGCGGACATAGAACTCCAGCTCCTTGCCGAAGAGCATATCGATACGCTGGCTCATCCCCTCGATCGACGAGACGAGCTGCGCAAGCAGCGTGTTGGTGGTCTCCAGACGCTCGGCATGCGACTCGAGGAGGTTGAGCCCCTGAATCGCCGAGACGCGGTGGGCAAGCTCGCGGAGGCTCTCCTCCTGCGTCTTGGATGACTGCTCCAGCCTGAGCCCGAGGCTCGCGTAGGAGCTTCCGATCTCCTCCAGCTCCCGCAGCACCTCGCGGATCACCTCGCGATCGTCCTCGGCCGGCTCGCTGGCCGGGTCGTCGTCGGAGCGATCGCTGGCCGTCGTGGCGGGGGCCTCGTCCTCGGGCGCGTAGAAGAGCACCGTAAAGAGCATCAGCAGCATGATCGCCTCGATGCCGATGCCGATCAGCGAGACCCGCTCCGACAGAAGGCCGGCGAAGCGAAGGCCGAGAAACACCAGAAGGATCACCGCGCCGAAGTAGACCAGCGCCTGCACATTGTTGTAGTAATGGCGGACGACGATCTCCTCCATGAAGATCCTGGTGCCGGCGCGCGGTCCCAGCGGGTGGCCGACGCGATAGGTCGTGTCGGTTGCCGTGATCCGAAGCTCGGTTCCGAACGCCGCGGTGCGCCAGAGCCGGATCAGCGAGAGAAAGACGGCGTTCCGCTGCTCGACAACCAGGTCATGCCAGTATTCCTGATATGCCGAGCGCCCGGCGGCCGTCGCGAGGTTCGTGAGAGTTTTCTGGTTCATTGAGGGACGAAAAATAGCATATCGGAGCAGGGCGGACAATGGAAGAAGCGCGGCTGGCGGGAGATAAGACGGATCGGCTCCCGATCGATGAAGATCATCATCAGCTCTATCAGCGACGAAGCCGATGGCAACGGAATTGGATCGGGCTCCCGGCCGGTCCATCGGCGCTACGTCGGCTCAAGTGAGTACATTGTGAACAGGTTACTCCGGCCGTCATCGGCCGGCTTCGATCAACCCAATCTCTGTCTGCCATGCGCTGCCCAATCTGCCTGCACGATCTTCCCGAGGATGCCGAACGCTGCCCTTACTGCTCGGCGGCCATCGAGCGTGAGGATCAGGAAATGGCCGGGGAGGATATCACCTGGAGCATCATCCGCACGGTGAGCACCGAGATCGAGGCGACCCTGATAGCCGGACGGCTGCGGGCGTCGGGGGTGCCGGCGTTCGTGCTGTCGCAGGTCGATTCGTCGCGCGGCCTCACCGTCGGGGCACTGGCCGTGGCAAAGGTATTCGTCCCCGAGGAGATGCTCGCCATCGCCGGGGAGATTCTCGACGAGCCTCCGATCGGGGAGGAGCCCTCCGAGCCGGATATATTTCCCTCGGATGCCCCCTCGTCCGGTGAATGGAACGGCCGTGCCGACGGGCTGAGCGGCTGAGCGGGGCGACGGGATTGTGGGTTGGCGGGTCGAGCGATATTCACTACTATTACCATTGCGTCAAAGCGCAATCCATTATCTCGCGGTGCGATATATCTCCGGCACGCCGTGATCTCATCTCGCGCAGCACGATCGCGATGATCGGCCGCAGAGTGAGCCATCTCTTCAATAACCTTAATCCATCTGTCGCAACGCAATGAAAATTACTACTGCTGTATCGACGCTCTTCGCCACCGCTTTTCTGCTTGTCGCCGGCTGCAAGGATAACCCCGCTGATGCCAGTGGCGGAAACCGGAAAGATCTTCTGGTGGGAAGCTGGCGGACCACGTCGGTCACCTCCAATGGCTTCGACGTGAGCGAAACCTATGCCGATAACACGACCTTTAAGGCCGACGGCAGCTATACCTCGACATATCCGGGCTCCAGTCCGGAGTCGGGAACCTGGTTGCTGACCAGCGGCGACACCAAGCTGATCATGGATGAGAACGGAGCGTCGGGCACCTGGGATATCATCGAGCTCACCTCGACGAATCTGCATCTCAAGTCCAATCTCGTCGTGCTGGGGCAGACGCTCGCCGTCGATCTTACCGCCGTGCGTCAGTAACGCCCGTGGCCTGCAACGGCCTGATCATCATACCTATCGGCCCGGCACGGACTCCATCAGTCCATGCCGGGCCGGCTCGTTTTCATGCCATATGCCCGCGTCCGCCGATCTGATCTACGTCCACGCGGTAATCACCAGGAGATGGTCTTCAGGCGGGAGGATATGCCGGCAACGAATCAATCACCCCACATCGGAAATATGTTTCACTGAATGCCTCGGTAATCTCCGCCATCATATATCCGGATAATGTTCCCCTCCGCCGTCCATGCTGGAATGGCCGGTTATATCCGCATACCGCGCGACCTACATATAACCGTCGATATTTTTTGATATGGCTGTAGCACGTACATGGTGAATAACCTCTACTATTGTCGTGACATCGCGCACGATATGCGTGTCGTTATCTGTAATGAAGCTTTGGTCAGAAATCCATCACTGCACTGTAGGGCGCGGGATCGATACGGTTTATACCGGTACACTTATTTCTCCTCGGTGATACAGAGCTCGCCACGATATTATCGATATGTGCGGTATGGATGATCTTCACATACACCGAATAGCCGGATGCTCGTGTTATGTCCGATGACGGTGGTGCCATTGTACTGGCACCAATGATAATACCGGCATCGCCGGAAATTCCGGCGGATGCGCGTGCGGGCGTTGTTTCAGGAGGCCGAATTATCTCCCGGTGATCTGGATGGCGGTGGTTCGTACAGAGTCGGGCCGCCGTGGAACCCCCAACTTTTTACCACTCAATAATGAATACGACGAATGTGATTCGGTTCGCTGAGTTCGACAAGATATATCAGCGAAATGTGGATGCCGTTCTTGAACACTGGACGGTCGAAATGCAGCGGCAGATAGCCGTTCACTGCTACGGATGGTCGCCCGGCCAGTTCGATTTCACGCGGTACCTGCGAAACTCCACCATCCGGTTCTACAGGGCGCTCCAGGCGTTTTCCGGCTATGGTGATCGCGTGGCGGATATCGGCGGGTTCTGGGGCGTTTTTCCGATGACGCTCCAGGATATAGGATATATGGCGACGATGACCGAAAGCCTTAAATATTATGGCGCATCGTTCGATCCGATATTCGATCTCGTCCGGAGAAGAGGTGTCGAGATCTATGACTATGATCCGTTCGATGACGGGCCTCCGCTGGAAAAGCAGTTCGATATCATTACGGTGATGGCGGTGATCGAGCACTATCCGCACTCGCTTCGGAAATTCATGGATAATATCCTTCGGTCCATAACGGATAATGGAAAGATTTTTCTGGAGGTTCCCAACGTCGCCTATCTCCCCAGACGTCTGAAGCTGATGTATGGCGTGACACCCTATACGCCGGTGCAGCAGATCTATATGTCGGCGGTTCCCTTTATCGGCCATCATCATGAGTTCACCATGACCGAGCTTCATACGCTGGCCGATCTCAGCGGGTTGTCGGTGATCAGAGAGGATTATTATAATTATTTCCGGGGAACATATTCCGATTCGGCTCGATATTTCCGGCATCCGCTGGAATGGCTGGTATTTAAATTATGGAAGCGCTCGCGGGAGTGCATCAGTGTGCTCTGCGAGCCTCGCAAAGGGGCGGCCGGCCTGGCGGGATCGTAACGCGAAAATCATTATCCCGTTGTCTCGGGCGATGCCGTCGCGCCGGCCCGATGTTCCGGTGATCTATGGCGCCCCTGCCCGGTTCGGACGCCGGGCGCCCGCCCCGGAAGGGGGAGAAATCGGCCATAAGGTTCTATCTTTAGCGCTACACTTTTGATAGGACCTATGGCTGAACAAACCACAATCGGCTGGCCGCGCGGCATAACGCGCTTCGAGCAGCGGCATGGCAACGCAACGATGCGCATCGTCACGGGAATCCTCGGCATACCGGTGGTGCTCGGCGCCATCTGGCTGGGGGGCTGGGCATTCTTCCTGATGATGGCGCTGATCAGCACCGGCGCGCTCCTGGAGTTCTACTGGATGACCGAGAAGCGGGGCGCAATCCCCAACAAGGCGCTCGGCGTCGCCGCCGGGCTGCTGCTGTCGCTGTCGTTCATGCACGGGGCGAGCGATCTGTTCTTCCTCGGAATCTTCGGCACCAAGCCGACCGATCTCGCGGTGATGCTGGCTCGCTTCGCCCTGACGCTCGGCGTGCTGCTGCTGTTCGCTATCGCCACGATGATCGACCAGATGTTCCGCAAGGAGGGGAGCCCGCTGATCAACAACGTCGCGACGTTCGCCGGCGTCACCTATATCTCGCTGTTCCTCTCGTCGCTGATCGGTCTACGACAGCTCTTCGCCAGCGAGATCCCGTTCCGGAGCTATGTGCTGGCTCTGCAGAAAAGCCCGCCGGAGGAATGGGCCGCCGCGGGGAACATCGATACGCTCGGCGCGTTCACGGTGGTGGCGATCATGGTGTCAATCTGGACCTGCGACTCCCTTGCGTATTTCGCCGGCCGCGCGTTCGGGCGGCACAAGCTGTTCGAGCGGATCTCGCCGAAGAAGACATGGGAGGGGAGTCTCGCCGGGGTCGTCGGCGCGGTGGGAGCGATGGTGGGGCTGCAGCAGTGGCTTCTTCCGTATCTGACCATCGGCGATGCGGTGATCATCGGGCTTATCGTCGGGATCTTCGGCCAGCTCGGTGACCTGGCCGAATCGCATATCAAGCGGGACGCCGGGGTGAAGGATTCCTCGCAGCTTATCCCCGGACATGGCGGCGTGTTCGATCGTTTCGACAGCCTGCTGTTCGTGGCGCCGCTGGTCTACATCTATCTCAACTTCATCGTTCTTACCCGGTGATCGCCGTGGCCGGGGGGCTGGCCCCCGGCCCGGTTGTGCCGCTTACTTCCCCTGCGGGGGAGCATAGTCGCTGATCTTGTAGCCCGCGGGGAACTCGAACGTCGATGCAGGCACATCGATGTTCGTCGTGATCTCCACCGGCTCCACCGTCGACTCGTAGTTGTCGGCCTTCGAGATAAGCTGCTCGCGGATGAGCACCCCGCGCCATATCCAGTTGGTGACGGTCATCCCGCCGACGCTTTTGCGGAGCACCTTGCAATGGTATCCGGCGATCGTGGTGTCGGGGAGCCGTTCGGCGCCGGAGTTCTTCACCACGTAGTCGGCGAAGGAGCTCGACTTCGCATCCGTCGAGGCCAGATATCTGCTCACCCCTTCGTTCTTCCGCCGCCATCCCATCTTGGTTCGCATATCGGCATAGGCTCCGTACTCCGCGGTCGTGATGAAGATCAGATTGTTGATCGCCCCTTTCGACTGTCCCGGAGGATAGGGGATGGTGCGCTCCTCCTTCCGCTCGTGCATGCCGTAGTCGTTGAACGTCAGCGTGCGCGTCCCCCGGCTGTTGCCGGTGAACTTCATCAGCACCCGTCCCGATCGTATCCCGTAGCGTGTGACGCCTCCGTCGGGGGTGCGGAGCGGAATGACGTCGGCCGCCAGGTCCGGGGGAGCCGTGGCAAGCGGCGTCGGCGCGGTGGTGTCGAGCGTCGCCTTCAGTTCGGTGGTGTCGTCCAGGCCGGGAGGCTGCGGAGTCGTGGCGGCAGCGGAATCGGAGATGCGGGTGCTGTCCTGCTTTTTGGCATCGGCGGCCCCCTCCTGCTGTTTGCACGATGCGGTTCCGAGAAGAAGGATGAGCGAGGATGCCCCGAGGAGGGAGATCGCGTTCGGTCTGTTCATGGTTGCCAGCCGGAGGATCTTCATCCCGCCGGTGATGTTGAGTGATCGTGGAATAGTGTTGATGCGCGCGGTCCCCGCGCCGCCCCTTCCCGCGGAGAGAAGGGGAGCCGTTGGCCCCGGGCGCCGGCCGGTCAGACCCGTGGGATCGGCCGGCCTTCGAGCAGATGATCGAGCCAGAGGTTCGAGATCTTCTCCAGCAGATTGTTCGCCTTCAGCCGTGAGTTGAGAAAATGGAAATCGACGGTATCGAGATTCTGATCCTGGTTGAAGCAGCTGAAGACGTAGCCCTTCTCCTCGCCGGTGACCGGGTCCACATGGCGCTGCAGACACTGCGCGCAGACCTCCTTCATCATGCACTGCATCGGCGAATTGATGGAGCCTATGGCGACATGGGGGCCGAGATACGGGGCCAGCAGACCGTAGCGCGCCGCCTGCACGGCGGCCATCATCCTGTCGGAGCCGATCGCGATCAGGCGCGTTCCCTGGCTCAGCGGCACCCGCTGCTCCCCGAGCTCCCCCTTGGCATAGGCCACCATCGTCTCGAGGATATTCCCCCGGAAGTATGCGTCCTGCGGACGGCGCGGCGTTATCTCCTGGCCGGTATCGCTGCACCAGATCACCTGGTCGGCCGAGTCCTCCACATCGGTCTGATGGTAGAGATCCTCCCCCTTCTTGTAGCCGGCGAAATAGATCACCTCGCATCCCTGCGCGCGCATCGCCTTGCCGATCGAGAAGAGGACGGCGTTGCCGAGGCCGCCGCCGCAGAGGATCACCTTCTCGTTGTGCGGGATCTCGGTGGGGGTTCCCGTCGGCCCCATCAGCACCACCTTCTCGCCGGGCTGCAGCATCGCGCAGAGCCGCGAGCTGGTCCCCATCTCGAGCACGATCGTGCTGATCAGCCCCCGCTCGGTATCCACCCACGCTCCGGTCAGCGCCAGCCCCTCCATCAGCAGCGGCGTCCCGTCGACGACCGGCGCGGTGCTTTCGTAGTTCTGCAGGCGATAGAACTGCCCGGGGCGGAACTGCTCGGCGGCGAACGGCGCCCGGATGACGATCTCGACGATCGTCGGGGTCAGGCGTATCACCTCGTGCACCGTCGCGATCAGCCTGTCGTCCAGCATCGCCGTGAACGCGTCCCACTCCGCGTCGCGCTCCTGCTGGAGCGCCGGATCGAGCGCGGCGATCTCGTCGGCGAACAGCTCCACCACATGGGGATAGCCATCCTTCGCCGATGCCATCGCCTTGACGACGTTGCCGGCATAGCTCGGGTGGTTGTCGCCGTAGTAGCTGATCAGCTTCCCGGCGCGGTTGTACGATGTGAAGAACCCGACCTCTCCGCGCGCCGCCTCCCGGAGAAGCGCGTCGCCGAGCGACCGATGGTCATGATTGTTCGGATTGTATATCTGTTCGTCCATGAGGATAAATATCTGGGAATCGTCTCGCCCGCTTCCGCCGCGGGTCAGCGGAGGAACAAAAGGAGCAGCAGCACCACGAGGCTGAGCGTGCCGATGATGCCGGCCGGGATGAACGTTCGCGTCGTGATGAAGCGCATCATAAAGAACGCCATCAGCACCGCCGCGATCCCCTGGCCGATGCGCAGTCCCGCCAGATTGCCACCGGTAAGGATATAGCCCCCCACGATCGCCGCAGCCCCCGCGATGATCCCGGTCACCAGCGAAACGGTGCTCCTGGATTTCGCATAGCCGGCGATCCCGCCGATGATGATGATCGCCCCGTAGATGTAGAGGATGATCGGAAATATCGTAACCATTGAAAAGCTTCTCGTGAAAGGAGGGGGCCGATGCTCTATGCCCCCACGGTCTGGTCGCTCGCCGACCCGATGATATGCGGGGCGAAGAACTGCTCCCATTTATCGTACGAGAACGCGCCGGGGTTCTCCCGCTCGATGATCGTGTTTGGGGCGGTCCCCGCGGCCACCATCACCGATCGCGCCGGGAGCCGCACCAGCTCGCCGCTGCCGCGCCACTTGCCGGTCTCGTCGAGATCCTGCCGCTCGAAGAGCACCTCCGCGACGGCGCCATGATGATCGGCCACCGCCTCGATGGGGGAGAGGTTCTCGATGAAGTAGATCCCCTCCTCGAGCGCCTTGATGATCTCCTCGTGGTTCAGCCTGTAGGCGGGGGCATCGTTGATGCTCTTGCGATAGACCAGCGAGACCCCTCCCCAGCTCCGGATCATATCGACGAAGTTGGGGGCGCGCCCTTCCCGGGCCGCGCTTCTGCGCTCATCGCGGACGGCGCGTCCATGCTCGATGAACTCCCGGAGGATCTCCGCCTCCTCGTCGGTGAACATCTTCCAGAACGCCTCCTCGCCATGCGCGGCGATCAGCTTCTCCGAGCGATCGATCACCCGCTCGACCTGCAGCGGGTAGTATGCCATCAGCTCGGTGGTGGTGTCGATGCCGGTCAGGCCGCCGCCGATGATCACCGCCGGAAGCCGCACCTGCAGGTTGGCGATAGCCTTCGGCTTGAACGCGCCGGTCAGCTGCAGCGCCATCAGGAAGTCCGATGCCTGGCGGATGCCCCGCACCAGATTGTTCTTCATCGGGACGATCGTCGGCTTGCCGGCGCCGGTGGCGATCGCGATATGGTCGAAGCCCAGCTTCCATGCGTCGTCGATGGTGATGGTGCCGCCGAAGCGGACGCCGCCGTAGAACGTAAAGGTGCGCCGCCGCGCCAGCGAGATATAGATCACCTTCAGGAAGTTCTTGTCCCAGCGGACGGTGATGCCATACTCGGAGACGCCGCCGAAGCCGAGCAGCACCCGCTCCTGCAGATCGTCGTAGATCTCGGCGCGCCAGTCGGCCACCGGCGTCGGCGGCGCGCTCTTCGTTCCGGTCAGCGACGCCGGCAGCGGCTCGATCTTCAGTCCGTCGATCCCCACCACGCCGAATCCCTCGTTGACCAGATAATGGGCCAGCGTATAGCCGGCCGGCCCGAGGCCCACCACCAGCACCTTCTTGCCGTTGTAGGGGAGAGCGTGCGGACGCCTGACGTTGAGCGGGTTCCAGCGGGTCAGCAGCGAATAGATCTCGAAGCCGTACGGATAATCGAGCACCTCGGTCAGCACGCCGGTCTCGATCTGCGGGATGTTGACCGGCTCCTGCTTCTGATAGATGCACCCCTTCATGCAGTCGTTGCAGATCCGGTGGCCGGTGCCGGGGCACATCGGGTTGTCGACCATCACGATCGCCAGCGAGGCGAGGCCGTCGCCGTTGTGCTTCGCCAGATGCATCTCGGAGATCTTCTCGTTCAGCGGGCAGCCGTGCAGCGCCACGCCGAGCGGGTTGCGCTTCTTCGATCCATCCTTCTCGCGCAGCCCCTTCGAGCAGGAGTCCTTGTCGCGCTGATGGCAGTAGATGCAGTACTCCACATGATCGAGCACCTCGCGGTGGCTGAAGCGAAGGTCGGTCAGATGGAACCCATCGCGATGACGGATCATATCGGCGGGCCCCATCCAGGCGCCGGGGGGAAGATCTGCAACCGGATCGAGCGACACGAGGCGGGCGAAGTCGAGCGTATGCGGGGTACGGAGCGATACCCATGTATGCTCGGCGTGCATCCCCGACGGCCTGATATGATGCTCGATGGCGACCCAGCGCTCATACAGCCCCAGGAGCGATCCCACCAGCGACTCGGTCTGCTCGATATGGTCGGCCGGGGAGAGATGCGCGGCGAGGGCCGGGGAGATAGCGCGCGCCTCGGCGACCTTCGCCATCAGCCGCGCCGCGTCAGCCTCGAGCTCTCCGGCGATCTCCGTGGCCTGCCGGAGCGACTTCTCCATGTTCATCAGATCCACTACCACGGTCGCCATCGCCCGCTCCGGATCGTGCTGCGACGACGTCTCGGCGAAGACGAGCGTCGCCAGCAGATCCACCGCCTCGCGCACCGCCGCGACGTCGATCCCCTCGATGCTCGGGTAGCGTTTCAGCGCGCGGCGCACCACGAACTCCCGCTTGAACACGAACACCACGCTCTCCTCCTGGACGGCGCGGCGCATGCGTCCATGCTGGTCCTCGACCTGGAACAGCTCCGAGATAAATGCGGAGAGATGGGGGGCAGTGTCGACGATCACCTGCGATATCTCCTCCGGCTTCATCCCCTCGCCGAGCGTCGCGCGGTAGCGCTGGAAGCGTTCCCACAGACCGGGGTCGGTCGTGCTGAGAGATGTATGGAAGATGTCGGTCAGCTCGGCGAGGCGAGCGGGATCGAACAGGTCGCTGTAGGAGAAGCCGGGGATGCCGATATGAAGCGTCGTGGCGCCGCCGGGGCTGGAGGTCGAATTCATCGCGGGCATTGGTTCGTTCAACGGACGATACTGGGCCGCAAAATAGTGAGCCGCTCCGGTTCGGCATCCAGAACTTCCGGCGCGGCCCAACATTCTTCCGGGCGTGTTGCCCGGTGGGGGGGCCTTCCCGCCGATAAACGTTAAAAAGTTTTTCCGGCAAAAATTCAGGTTGCGCATGGCCCGGTCGCGGTCGTATGTTTGTGTCTCTTTAGAACGGGTTCGGGCCTGTAGCTCAGTTGGGAGAGCGCTTGAATGGCATTCAAGAGGTCAGCGGTTCGATCCCGCTCAGGTCCACGAAGAGGGTGCTGAAACTCTCGGTGATTCTGGGGTTCCAGTCTCTTCACAGGCTTTCACATTGGGGTGGTAGTTCAGTTGGTTAGAACGCCTGCCTGTCACGCAGGAGGTCGCGAGTTCAAGTCTCGTCCATCCCGCTCCCAATCGATGCCGATCTTCATGATCTGAAGATCGGCATCCCTGTTTTCTCCCCGCGCGCGACTCCAGTCAGACTCCGCCGAAATCCATGACCGCACAGGAATTCGTTGTAGTAAACGTCTGGGGGAGGAGCGAGGCGTCGGGGCGCATGGTCGTATGGTCTGATGCATTGGTCCCTTCTCCGGTGCGTAGAGCGTAACAACGGTGCATGTGTGTGAGGCTGATCGTCCGCGTGATGATGGCGCCATCGATCGTTTCCGTGCATGTACTCTGCTAAGCATCGAACGGTGATGGCATCGCTATGTGCATGATGATCTACATCGCATCGGATCGTCCGCTTCCCCTCATCGAATGGCATGATGAGTCCCCCGCGTTTCATGTGCGGGAGCTTTCCGCCGACGAGCAGGTGGTACGGGCGCACTTCCGCAAGGCGTTTATCTACTATGCCGGCTCCCATGAAGGCTGCGGCTGTGGCTTCGCCTACGGCCGCTGGCCCGCCGACGGCGAGGACTACACCCGCGAGGATGCCGCCGCCCGGCGCTCGGTCCGCAGACTGTCGGAGTATCTTGCCTCGGCCGCCCGCGATGGCGCCATCGAGCTGCTGGCCTGCTGGCAGGGAGAGCAGGAGGCTCCCCCCGATGAGTATGTGATCGTCTCCTCCTCCGAGATAGGCGGACCCTCCTTCTCGTTCAAGGCCGGACGGTTCCTTCTTCTGCCGATGTAATCATTACTATCTGACGACCATGTCGATCCTTCCGATCTATACGTACGATCATCCGATCCTTCGCAGGAAGCTCAGGCCGGTGGAGGAGATCACCGACGAGGTGGTGCGGCTCGCGCTCGATATGCACGCCACGATGAAGAACGCCGAGGGAGTGGGCCTTGCCGCCAACCAGGTGGGGGTCGATCTGGCGATCGCCGTGATCGATATCCACGATACCGACGGCAACGAGGCCAGCGCCCCGATGACGCTGATCAACCCGGTGATCGAGGCGTTCTCCGATGAGACGGAGTCCTCCGAGGAGGGCTGCCTCAGCCTTCCCGATCTCCGCGCCGATGTCCTCCGCTCGACCGGCATCCAGGTCCGCTTCTACGATACCGCCATGCGCGAGCATGTGATGGAGGCCGGCAACTTCCTGGCCCGCGTGATGCAGCATGAGATCGATCACCTCAACGGCATCTACTTCTTCGATCGTCTCAAGCCGATGCGCCGCGCGATGATGAAGCGCCGCCTGCTCGATATCAAGCGCGGCGACATCGAGACCGATTATCCGCTGTTCGGCGGGGAGCGCGCCGGAGCGTAACGCCTGGGCCGCCCACCGCGCGATCGTTGTACATGCCGGGGCCCTCGTGTGGTAACCCCGGCATTCCTATCTTTGGCCCCGACGAACGTCCGTCAGGCTCATGCGCCTCCGCATTGCCGATCGAGATCGGCATGAGCCACATACAGTTCCTTTCCGAGTAGCAACCAATACACGCATGACCTCGCGCGAGCTTCGCACATCGTACCTGGAGTTCTTCCGCCAACGCGGCCACACCATCGTCCCCTCGGCGCCGGTGGTTCCTCATGGCGATCCCACGCTGCTGTTCACCAACGCAGGGATGAACCAGTTCAAGGATATCTTCCTCGGCGCCGGAACCCGTGACTACGTTCGCGCGGCCGATACCCAGAAGTGTATCCGTGTCTCCGGCAAGCACAACGATCTGGAGGAGGTGGGGCACGATACCTACCACCATACCTTCTTCGAGATGCTCGGCAACTGGTCGTTCGGCGATTACTACAAGGAGCAGGCGATCGCCTGGGCGTGGGAGCTTCTGACCGATGTGTGGGGGCTGCCCAAGGAGCGCCTGCATGTGACGGTCTATCGCTCCGATGACGGACGCGAGCGCGATCAGGAGGCGTACGATATCTGGCTGAAGCAGCCGGGGATGATACCCGAGCATATCCACTGGTTCGGCGCCAAGGACAACTTCTGGGAGATGGGGGAGACCGGGCCGTGCGGACCATGCTCGGAGATCCACTACGATCGTACTCCCGACTGCACCGGCGGGCCGCTGGTCAACGCGGGCGTCCCGGAGGTGATCGAGATCTGGAACAACGTCTTCATCCAGTACAACCGCCGCTCCGATGGCGCACTCGACGAGCTTCCGGCCAAGCATGTCGATACCGGCATGGGCTTCGAGCGGATCTGCGCGGTGATCCAGGGGAAGCTGAGCAACTACGAGACCGATGTGTTCATGCCGCTGATCGGGGAGATCGCCCGCATCGCCGGACGGGAGTACAGCGGCGAGCTGACCGATCGCCCCAGCATCGCCATGCGCGTGATCGCCGACCATATCCGCACGCTCACCTTCGCGATCGCCGACGGCGCGTCGCCGGGGAACGCCGGCCGTGGCTATGTGCTCCGCCGTGTGCTCCGCCGCGCCGTCAAGTACGCATTCATCGATCTGAACATCAAGGAGCCGGTGCTCTACAAGCTCGTGCCGGTGCTGGTCGAGACGATGGGGGATGTCTTCCCGGAGATCGTCGCCCAGCAGAGCTATATCGAGAAGATCATCAGGGCCGAGGAGGAGAGCTTCGGCACGACGCTGGAGAATGGTATCAGGGAGTTCTACTCCCGTGCTGTTCCGGCCGTCGCCAATGCTTTGAAGCCTGTCGAGCTGGGACGGTTCGGACTGAGCGCATCCGGGGTTTCCTTCGTCGATGAACAGGATGAGCAGCAGGAGTGGAGCTGGGACGTAGTCGCTGAGAAAGCCGGTGCCCCCATCGTGCTCGACAGGGATGCCGCCTTCATCCTCTACGATACGTTCGGCTTCCCGCTCGACCTCACCGAGCTGCTCGCGCGCGAGCATGGGATGAGCGTCGATGTGAGCGGGTTCAACCAGTTGATGGCCGAGCAGAAGCAGCGCGCCCGCGATGCCCGCAAGTCGCATGCGCAGGAGGCGCTCGGGCAGACCTTCGGCAGCGAGACCGAGTTCGTCGGCTACAACGACTGGAGCGCCGACGCGAACGTGGTGGCGGTGGCCGAGAGCGGCGTGGTGCTCGACCGCTCCCCGTTCTATGCCGAGATGGGAGGACAGCTTGCCGATCATGGCGAGCTGGTGATCGGCGGCGAGCGCTATCCGGTGACCGATGTGCAGAAGGTGGGCTCGGCGTTCGTGCATATCCTCGATGCCCCTGAGCTGAACGTCGCGCCGGGGGAGAGGGCGCATGCCGAGATCGACCGCATCAGGCGGGGCGCGATCCAGCGGAACCACTCGGCCACCCATATCCTTCACGAGGCGCTCCGGCGCGTCCTGGGCACCCATGTGCAGCAGGCGGGCTCGCTTGTCTCGCCCGATCATCTCCGCTTCGATTTCAACCACTTCGACAAGATGGGGGAAAGCGAGCTGCGCGATGTCGAGGCGATGGTCAACGCCAAGGTCCGCGAGGGGATCGTGGTGCGGGTCGATGAACTGCCGATCGACGAGGCGCGGAAGATTCCGAACGTCAAGATGTTCTTCGGCGACAAGTACGGCTCCCGCGTCCGCGTGGTGACGATCGATCCCGACTTCTCGGCCGAGTTCTGCGGCGGCACCCATGTGGTCAACACCGCCGATATCGGTCTGCTGAAGATCGTCGCCGAGGGGAGCATCCAGTCGGGAGTGCGCCGTCTGGAGGCGGTGACCGGCACGCGCGCCGACGAGCTGCTGTTCCATCGCTACAGCGAGATCGACCGGCTGTCGAAGCGTCTCGGCGTTCCCGACCGCGAGCTGTATGCCCGCGTCGAGGCGCTGCTGGAGGAGAAGAAGCAGTTGGAGAAGGAGCTTGCCGAGGCGCGGCTTGCCAATGCCGCCGGCGGACTCGACGCGCTGCTCGGCGCGGCCGTCGAGCGCGATGGCGTCAGGGTGGTCTCCGGCCGCGTCGAGGCTACCGATGTCGATGCGCTCAAGGCGATCGGCGATGATCTCAGGAATCGTCTGAAGCAGGGGGGCGTGGGGCTCCTCGGGGCGGAGATCGACGGCAAGGCGACGCTCGTCTGCGTGGTGACCGATGATCTGGTGGGGCGTCTGAGCGCCGGCAAGATCGTCGGAGCGGCCGCGAAGATCGTCGGCGGCGGAGGTGGCGGCAAGGCGCACCTTGCCACCGCGGGAGGAAAGATGGTCGAGAAGCTCGATGAGGCGCTCCGCCAGGCTCCGGAGCTTGTTGCTTCGGCCGGCTGATAACCAGCGGCCGGGCGATCGCCGACCGTTCATCGTCGAAGAGTGTGATCCGTATGCTATCCCCGTCCATGCGTGGGCGGGGATAGCGCGAATCGAACCGCCACATCATTTATTCAGATCCTCATAATGTCGGTGCGCTGCTCCCGCATGGCGTGCTATTGCGCGGCCGGGGCGAGGCGCGCCAGCAGCGCCTTGGGGTCGGCGCCATGCAGTGCCTCGTAGAGCGCCGTGACCCCCTGCGTGATGCGTGGGCCGGGACGCATGATGATATCCGGCGGGATCACATAGACTCTGTTGTTCCGCACGGCGCGGAGATTCTTCCACTCGGGATATGTCTTCAGAAGATCGTCGACCGCGCTCCATGATGTTCCCGGCAGCAGTATCACCTCGGGGTTGCGCCGCAGGATCGCCTCGCGGCTGTACTTGGGATAGCCGGCCGATTCTCCCGCCGCGATGTTCTCCCCTCCGGCCAGCATCAGCTCCTCGGCGAGGAAGCCCCGGCTCGCGGTGATCAGCGGCGACTTGTCGATCACGATGAACGTCGTTACCGGAGGCGCGGCGACCGCCAGTCCCCTGACCGAATCGATCTGGCCGAACAGACGCTCCAGCATCACTCCCGCCTCGGCGCGCCGTCCCAGCAGCATCCCCATCGTATCGAGCGACGCGATCACATTCCCCACATTCTCCGCCCCGATCGCGCAGACGGTCAGCCCCAGATCCCTCAGCTTTCTGTAGTTCGCGTCGGTATTGCCGGCGATCGACATCACGATAAGATCGGGCTTCAGCGCGATGATCTCCTCATAGCGCAGCGTGAGCATATCGCCGACCGGGGGGACCTTCGCCGCCTCGGGGGGATAGTTGCAGTACGATGTGCGTCCCACAAGCCGATCCCCCGCGCCGAGTGCGAAGATCGTTTCGGTGAGACTGGGCGCCAGCGAGATCACGCGCTGTGCCGGGCGCGCCAGCACCACCTTCTCCCCGACGGCATCGATGATGGAGATCGCGGCCGACGAATCGGCGGACGCGGGGGGAACGGTGGCCGTGTCGGTGGCCGCCGCCGTCGCCGTGGTATCGGTTGTGACGACGGCGGGGTGCTTCTCGGTTCTGTCGCAGCCGCCCATAACCGGCAGAAGAAGGAGCATCGCGATAAGGGGGGCAAAGCGGAAGCGGGGAGGGAAGGATGAGATTGTTCTGAGCATGGAAATGGATCGAGGGTATAACGAAGTTGAGGGTTGATGATCGGCATCGAGGCGCGCGGTTGCCGGCCCCTCCCCCGTGAGGATCGGGGGAGGAGCTGTGGGCGATTATTCCACCACCACTTTTGCCGGGGAGTATCCGTTGCGCGAGAAGAGCCTGATGAAATAGATCCCGCTCCCCGAGCTCTTGACGTCGTACTGCCTGCTGTTGTAGCCGGCACTGACGCTCCAGATATCGGAGAGGACCGGCTGGCCCAGAAGATCGTGGATCTCCACGATCACGTTCTCGGCTCCGATGCTGGTATAGGCGATGGTGAACAGTCCGGTGCTGGGGTTCGGGTAGACGGCGCAGTCGGCCGCCGTGACCCCCGGCGCCACCGATGCCAGCTGGATGGCCCGCTGCACCGCGCCGTATGCGTTCACTTTTCCGTTGCCCCAGGTGTTGGTCGGCCCCTGCGCCAGAGGGCCGGTGAGGTTATCCTTGATCGCCGTCTGCGCGAAGATCTCCTTGATCTGCTCGGGGGACAGCTTCGGGTTCGCCTGCAGCATCAGCGCCACGATCCCCGATACGGCCGGGGAGGACATCGACGTGCCGCTCAGCATTCCGTAGGGATAATCCCTGCCGTCGACCGGGTTGTGATAGCGCTCGACCAGGGCCGATGCCTCCGAGCCGGTCGGGGCGAACGATGTGTCGTAGGAGCTGAGCGATGAGCCGATGGTCATCCCGGGCCCGGTGATATCCGGCTTCACCCGGCCGTCGGCGGTGGGGCCGTGGCTCGAGAAGGGGACCAGACGTCCCCGGGCAGTGTAGCCGCTGTAGCTGTAGCCCTTGCCGTCGAGGCTCGTCCAGCTGATCTTCGAGGCATAGGCGCCGATGGTGATGGCGGACTTCGACGAGGCGATATCGCTGATCGAGAGGTCGCTGTTGCCATTGACCGCACCCTTCCTGCCGTGGCTGCTGAACGCGCCGTAGTACCCCGAGGTGTTGTAGACGAAGCTGTTCCACATATCGATCGTTCCGTCGCTCCCGATCACCGCGATGCCGATGCTGTCGGCCACCCTGCTGTCGAAGTCGAGGAACGCGCGCGGCTTCAGGTTGAACTCCGAGGAGGATGTCGTGATGTCGACGAAGCAGGTATCGTTGTTGGAGCCGATCAGATATGCCGAGTGGACGCTGTCGTCCAGGCAGATGAGCCCCGTGGTGCTGATGGCCGTCGTGTCGCGGTAGAGCGTCACCTGCACGCAGAACGTTTTGGCGGTATCCCCCCATATATCCACCCACGTCTTTTTGCCGACGGGAGTCTCGGCGATATCGAGGAATGTCCGCACCATCGTGTCGGCGGGGGTGAAGGTCTTCTGAACATGTATTCTGTTGTCGCCGTTGTTGCCGGCCGAGCAGACGAAGATATGTCCCGCTCCGGTCAGGTTGTCGAGCGCCAGGCTGAACAGGCCGCTGCCGTCGCGCGGGCCGAGCGGGCTCCCCCAGCTCAGGTTCACCACGGCGGGCTTGCCGGCCGCATCGGCATAGCGGAAGATGTAGTTGATGCCGTCGATCATATCGGCCGCGCCGGTGTTCACCCACTGGCTTTTATCGGGGGTGATTCCGACGAACACCATATCGGCCTCGTATGCCATCCCCCGGAAACGGCTGTTGTCCGTGCTGCCGAAGCCCGACCCGGCGCAGATCCCGGCCACGTGCGCGCCATGCGTCTGGCCGTTGTCGGTCCCCTTCGCCCACATCGCGGCCGGGTCGGTCATCTCGGTGCCATACGTATAGCCGGCGGGAGGAGCGCCCGCGCTGTTCTTCTGCTCCCACACCCGGCGCACGCGGAAGGCGTTTCCCGTCGTGTCGAACAGCGTCGGGTGTCCGTAATCGAACCCGGCGTCCACCACCCCCACCACGACGTTCCGGCCCGTATAGGGAAGCGGAAGCCCGTAGCCCGCATGGACCGAATCGACGCGCGTTGTTTTCCGCGCGGAGTCGAGCATGGGTGCGGCCGGCTCGTCGATCTGTATGTAGTCGATGCCGGGGAGCGTCGTGAACTGCTCGATCTTCTCGGCCGGCACCCGCACCGTCCAGATGTTCCCCGCCTTCGTGCCGACCCTGACCCCCAGCGCCGCCAGCTTCTCCTGGCTGATGGCGCTCCCCACCTTGATCAGTGCGCTCAGGTAGAGGCCCCTGTCCGAGCCGATGCTGTATACATAGCCGGACGCGCCGAGCTGCTTCTGCCGCTCGGCCTGCTGCTGTGCCTCCCGCAGATACCGCCGGGTGAGCGGCGAGAGCTTCGGCGCTCCCCGCTGGTTCTGTGCCAGGGCCATGGATGTTGTAAGCAGTATCAACAGAAGACAATGGTATATATTCTTCATCACGAACGGGAAGTTGATTGAATCGGTTCTCTCGGTGTCGTGCCGAAATGTACGAACGTCTTCCGTATCGGCATACTTCGGCGCGGCGTCCGCCATCGGATCGGACGTTGACGCCCGATCCGATCGGTGCTGGGAGGATACTCTCGCGATCATCCCGAGCGAGGCCGGAGTGCAGGCGCATACGGGAAGAATATATTGCGCGGCCGTTGCCGGCGAACGCGATCCGTCCGCGATAGTCGTCGTCGAAGAGCGGGCCGTGGCGGCCGCCGTCGTGATGAGCCCGATCGCCCCGAGCGCAGTCGAGGGGGCGTGGTATTTTTCTCTCAGCTTCCGGTAGTGTCTCAGAGTGATTGTCGAGTGCCAACAGGCTGGGCCGGAGTTCAACTCCGCCCCGACGTTCCGGCACCCTGCGACACTGCCCCGCTTCCATCCGGTTTGTTCCCAATCCCGCCAAGGGACTATCTTATAGGTTTCCGTCAAACACGAAGAACCCCGTTCCTATGACCTCTACGCGCTTACCATCGATGCAACTTCTGAGAAGGGCCGCCGGGCGAAGTATTCCATTGTATGTCTGCCTTCTGCTGGCGACGATCGCCGTGGGATACGGGCAGCAGCGGGAGCCTCAGCTCGATCCGCACAGACAATACGAGGAGCTCGAGCGGATCAACCGCGAGGGACGGCAGAGCCAGGCCAACCAGGCATCGGGGGAGGATGTGCGCGGGCGCGAGGAGTGGTTCTACTTTCAGCGCCGCTACCCGTACGATATGATCCCAGCCGGCATGCGCACCGCGGCGATTCGCCAGATGAAGGAGGCCGAACAGAGAGTAGCGCTCGCCCGGACGAAGAAAGGGGGGGCGGCGCTCCTTGCAGCGCCGGTCTGGGAGAACATCGGCCCGTCGAACTTCAGCGGCCGCGTTCGCGCCCTCGGCATCCATCCCACCATCCCCGAGATCCTCTACATCGGCGCGGCTGCCGGTGGGGTCTGGCAGACCAGGGATGGGGGCGAGCACTGGATGACGACGTTCGATACGCTCTCGGCGCTGGCGATGGGAGCGATCGCGATCGACTATGGCAATCCTGACATCATCTACGCCGGGACGGGGGAGAACACGGCGAACATCGATGCCTACCTCGGCGACGGCATCTTCAAATCGACCGATGGCGGGATCACCTGGAAGAACATCGGCCTGACGAACGTGCAGGGCTTCTCGAAGCTCTATGTGCATCGCCAGAAATCGAACGTCATCTACGCGGCGGCGGCGGCGGCATCCGCGCGCGGCAGCAGCGGCGGCGGGTTCTACCGCTCCGAGGACGCCGGGGCGACCTGGACCAGGGTGGTCAACGGCGAGATATGGGATATGACGGTCGATCCCGGCAACAGCGACAGGGTGTTCATCACCCTCTCCAACTCGGTGCGCCGCTCCACCGACGGCGGCAAGACGTTCACGACGATCACCACCGGACTGAATCTCTCCAGCGCGGTGCGGCTCAGCATCGGCCTGGCCGCCGCCGAGCCCGATCGGCTGTATATCCTTGCCGCGCGCAACGGCGGCAGCAACGGCAACAACATCGGCGAGGTGTATGTCACCTATAACGCCGGGACGGAATGGGAGCTGAAGTCGACCCTTCCCACCAGCTTCTTCAACAATCAGGGGTGGTACGACAACTGTATCGGCGTCAGCCCCGAGGATCCCGAGGTGGTGCTTGTCGGGGGAATCGACGTGCTGCGCAGCGGCGACGGTGGAGCCACGTGGGCGAACACCACCAAATCGTATCAGGGGGGGAACGTCCATGCCGACCAGCATATCATCGAGTTCGATCCGGCCAACTCCGGCGTGGTCTATCTCGGCAACGACGGCGGCGTCTATACCTCGTTCGATGCCGGCGCAAGCTGGCAGAAGATCAGCACCGTGCTCCCGACCTCGCAGTACTACGCCATCGAGGTGGACCAGACGAATCAGTACCGGGTCTATGGCGGCACGCAGGACAACGGAACGCACGGGGCCTACGGGACATCGTCGTATACGCAGACATGGGCGTCGATCCTCGGCGGCGACGGCTTCTATGTGGTGGTCGATCTCAGCGATCCCGGCATCATCTACGCCGAGAACTTCAACGGCACCCCGCTCTACCGCATCGACGCGATGAACCTCGGCACCAGATCGCGGATCGATTACTCGATCTCGCCGACCTCCGAGACTGGCGACTACGGCAACTGGTCGACCCCGATCGCGATGAGCCCCGCCGATAAGAAGAGTCTCTACACGGGACGCACCGCGCTCTACCGCACCTCCAACCGGGGATCGAGCTGGCAGAAGCTCGTTCCCGGCAACAGCGCCAAGATCTCGGCGATCGGGCTCTCCCCGCACGATGCCGGCAAGATGATCATCGGCACCACGACCGGCGACCTTCGCTTCTCCGTCAATGACGGCGCCGACTGGGCCGCATCGAAGGTGGCCGGCGGCGGGGCCGGACGCTTCGTCACCGACCTTGTCTACGATCCGGTCGATCCCAACCGGGTCTACCTGACGGTCTCCGGGTCGAGCGGAACGCGCGTGTATCGCTCCGACGACAATGGCGCCAACTTCGCCAGCATCTCGGCCAATCTGCCGAACACGCCGGCCAACGCGATCGCCATCGATCCGCAGAACAACGCGCATATCTTCGTCGGCACCGATATCGGCGTCTTCGCGACGGTCGATGGCGGCAACTACTGGGGCCCGATGAACGATGGGCTGGCGGTGGTCCCGGTGATCGATCTGAAGATCCAGCTGGCGAGCCGCTCGCTGATCGCCGGCACGCATGGCCGCTCGATGTTCCGCACGAGCATCGACGGCGTGACGGTGGCCCCGGGGCTGATCTATCCGATCGGCAACGAGACGATCGCGACCCCCGGTCCGCTGGAGATCCGCTGGGCTGGGTTCGATGGGCCGGTGAACGTCTTCATCAGCTACGACGGCGTCAACTACAATCAGATCGGCACCTCGGTGTCGGGCACGTCGCTGTCGATCGATCTGCCGCTGGTGCAGACCGTGCATGCGCGTGTCCGCGTGGTGGATGCCGGCGATCCGAGCCGCTCGGCCGAGTCGGGAGATTTCACGCTGAAGGCGGTCATCAACGGCGCCGAGCAGACCAGCCGCGGATTCATCGCCGAGGCGATCGAGGTGCGCGGCTCGACGCTCTGGGCAACGGTGCGCGGCAGCGATTCGCTCTATGTGCTCCGTCTCCCGCTGCTGAGCAATCGCGTCGGCCTTGTGCGCACCAACATCCCCGGCCATGTCCGCGACATGGCCTACGATTCGGTCGCCGATCTGTTCTACATGCTGGTCGCGGCGGATGATTTCAGCGCGCCGAGGGTCTACAGGATGGATACCAACGGCGTCGGCCTCGGGGAGATCACGCTGCCGGCGGGGATCACGCGTCTCAACGGCAGCGCGATGGTCGGGGAGAATATCGCCCTGATCACGCCGGGAGCCGATGCGCGGATCGTGCTGATCGATACGTCCGGTGCGCAGGTCGGTGAGCTGGGGCCACTTGTCGGCGGCTCGGTCGCCGAGGATCGCCGGAGCCTTGTGTGGGACGGGCTGGGCTATGTGCAGGGAGTTGTGGAGCGCGACACGACGGTGATGTTCCCGAGCAAGCTGCAGATCCTTTCATCCGGCAACCCGCTCCGCATCCGTGAGTCGACCCCGGTGGTGCTGCCGACCGTGCAGCGTCTGAACTTCGTCGGCCTGGCGTTCGATCCCGACAACGCCGATATCGGCCAGCGGATCTACTGGGCAACCGATACCAGCGGCCAGTTCTTCAAGTTCACGCGGCAGGCGTTCTTCACCAGCGGCGTCGGCGCGATCCCGGCCCCCACGACCGGCGCGCGCGCCGGCGATCTGGCGATCCGGGAGATCGCTCCGAACCCGACCCGTGGCGAGTCGACGATCCATCTGACCGTCCGCGGCCGCCACGATGTGAGCATCGAGCTGTATGATGTTGCCGGCTCCCGCCAGCTCGAGCTCTTCAACGGCGTCATGGAGCCGGGGGATCACACCATCGATATGCATGGCGGATCGCTCCCGAGCGGCATCTACTATCTGGTGGTCAGCGGCGGCGCCGGCAACCGCGATGTCCGCACCGTCGTCATGATTCGCTGATGCGAACGTACCGTGTGGCCCCCTCCGGCTCCGGAGGGCGTCACACGGGGGACGCTACTTCGGGAGGATCGCATGCATCTCCAGGTATCGACTGAACCTGGCCTGCTCGGTCCTCCTTTCTCGCTGGTACTCCGCGCTCCGTCCGGCCGCGATGTCGGGCAGCGTGAAGCCGAGTATGCGGGGAAGCCCCAGCAGTTCCCCGGGGATCTCCTCTCCCGGTTTCAGGAGCCCGCGATCGGCGCTCAGCATCATCGCGGGCCGGAGCTGTTCGGCCAGTGACCCGTCGATGAACGCCTCGAGACGGAAGCCATGCAGATAATCCCTGGTCGTACTTAGGAACTCGCCCATGAACGTCTTGGAGGAGAAGAGCGGACGGAGGCCTCCGAGCGATGTCCGGGGAAGCTGGTTCACGGTGAGCGTCGCGCGCAGCAGCGAGAGCATCAGCCGTTCCCCGTGCGTCGCGGTTTTCGTCATCGCGCGGTCGAGGATCTGGAGGCGCTGCGGAACCCCCATCGGGCGGGTATAGTAGATCCGCATGATCGACCCGAGGGAGTCGGGGGCATCGAGGAAATAGCGCCGCTGCGCCGCGCGCAGCGTGAGCTGCTGGCTGATATCGAGCGCGAGCACCGAGTCGTACAGGCGCCGTGCTCCCGCAGTATCCCCCAGCCCCCAGCAGGCATCCCCACGCTCTATCAGGAAGGGGAGCAGCGGATAGCTTGCCGTATCGCGGTCGTAGTTCGCCGCCGAATCGAGCAGCGCGCGGAAGTTCCCCATCCCCGAGAGCGCGCGCAGAACGCCGCCACGCGCCCCATAGTTGATCCCCTCCTCGAGCGACTCCCCGAAGCGCTTCAATGCCAGCTCGTAGCGCTCTTCGGCGATCGCCTGGTAGCCCGCGCCGTTGAGACTGCCGATACGCCGGAGTGATTTCTGCAGGAAGAAGGAGCCGCCGCCGAAGAGGTAGCGGCTCGTGGCGCGGTAGTCGGCATCGGCGGGGGGGAGCGAGTCGATGAACCGACGGTATTCCTCCGAGAGGGCGTGCAGACTTCTACCGTACGCTCCCTCGAAATCGCTCCAGGGAAATGCCTGTAGATAGGGTTTCATCCCGTAGCGCTCGATCAGCCATTTCGAGAAGGAGCCGGCCAGCACATAGCTGACCGACGTCCGCCGCGACGAGAATCCCGTGACCCCCATGATCCCCTCCGCCTCGGGGGCCAGCCCGTACTGGTACATCGCACGGGCGTACTGATGGAGCGTCCGCCAGAGATAATCGTTTTCGAGCGCCATCGCCGATCCCTCGATCAGCCCCTGCGACGTGGAGATCCCGAGCGGGTTGCCGAACGGCGCCATCATCACATGGGCCAGCTCATGACGCAGGGTGCTGCCGACGCTTCCGAACGACATATTCAGCATGCGCGCCCAGGGCTTGGTGAACGCCGCCGAGCTTGTCCCCACAAGCCGCTGCTCCTCCGATGGCGATGCGTAGAGATAGATCGTGACCGGCGCGATCTCCCCCTCCGGAATGCCGAGCGTCGCCGCGTGCTCGGTGATGTAGAAGTCGGCCAGATTGGCCGCGCGCCATATATCGAGCGAGTCGGTCGAGGGGGCGTTGTAGTAGATTGTGGCGAAGCGGGTTCGCAATGAGTCCCCGAGCGCTCCGCGGAGCCATGCGTCGGTGCGGGTCACGCCGAGATCGGAGCGATACGGCAGCAGCGGCAGTATTGCGACCGCGATGATGGCCGCCAACGCTACGGAGGGGCGCCGGAACGTCCTTCCCGTCGATGGGGCCGCGCCGTCGGCTTCCTCGATGGTCGTTCCCCCGCGTCCGTGGCGGAGCGCTCCGAGCTCGATCACCACGACCGCGAGCGCGGCGGCGGCCAGAAGGTGGACCGCACGGTAGATGATCAGCCGTGCCGAGACCGGCAGCTCGGCGTCCCAGGAGCCGCCGGGGAAGAACCCCATCTGCCAGGCATACAGGAAGATGTGGGGGCCGCTGTAGCCCTCGTAGGCGCCGCGCAGAAGGCTCGCCGACCAGAGGAGCAGAAAGACGATCGAGCGGAGCCAGCGCCGCCGGATCATCAGCTCGGTGAGCGCCGCGAGGACCGTGGCGATGGCCGCCGACGGGGGGACCAGCAGCAGATACCATGCGATCCCTTCTCCGATGCCGAAGTACGTGCCGGCCAGGGAGCGGAGCAGCGCCACCCCGAGGGGGATGAGCGCCAGAAGGACGTTGCGCGCGACCAGATCCCAGAGCGTGGCGCCGTCGATGGGATGGGGGGAACCATCGGCCTCGGGAAGGAGTTGTCGGGGGCGGTAGATGACGGCGACCCCCGCCAGCAGGCTTGCCGAGAGGGCGATGAGCGCGGAGAACTCGTAGTGCAGCTCATTGACGAGCGGATAGTATCCCGCCGTCACGGCGATCACCACATAGAAGGCCGCGATAATGATGCGGGCGTTGCGGAGACGGGGGAGAAATCTGGAGATCTGCACGGTGTTTGTAGGTGCCAGGAAATGTTGCCTATCGAGACTTAATATACATAACGCCGGATTCTCTCTCCGACAGGCTCTAATTTTCGATCGTATGGATTATCGAGAACGCTTCGAGCGTGGCATCGCGGAGTTCAACGAGCATCTGTTCTTCGAGTGCCACGATACGCTCGAGGCCCTCTGGATGGAGGAGCGGGGGGAACGGCGGCGGTTCCTGCAGGGGGTGATTCAGGGGGCGGTCGGGATATTCCATGCATCCCGCCGGAACTTCAATGGCGCCGAAAGCCAGCTCAGCAGATCGATCGAGAAGCTGGCCGGCTATCCTCCCACCTTTCTCGGGGTGGATGTCGCCTCGCTCCGGAACGGACTGGATGCGTTCCGGGACTCCATCAGAGAATATACCGCGAAGGGATCCTTAGACTACGATCCATTGCTGATACCAACGATCGCCTATACGTACGATCCTGAGTCGATGCCCGGCTCGGTGATCGACTGAACGTCGCGGGGCGGTATCGAGCCGATGGCATCGCCATGTCCATACCGGGCGGAGAGAAGATTTTAGAGTACGTAATACATAAACTTACAGCAAGGAGGACGACCATGTCGATCCATATAACGACCGATTGTATCAACTGCGGGGCATGCGAGCCTGAATGCCCCAATACCGCTATCTACGAAGGGGGCGCCAACTGGACGCTTGCCGGCGTCACCTACGGAGCCAGCGATCCGGCCCCGAGCGGCGCCAGCAATTTCTGGTCGGACGATTATTTCTACATCGTTCCCGATAAATGCACCGAGTGCGTCGGCTTCCACGATGAGCCGCAGTGCGCGGCGGTCTGCCCGGTCGATGTCTGCCTCCCCGATCCGAACCATGTGGAGTCGCGCGAGGAGCTGGAGCTGAAGAACGAGTATCTGAATATGATCGATACCGATCGCCTCCGCTGATCGGCGTCATCGCGCAGACGGTGGATCCCTTGCAAAGGCCCTCCTGGTGACAGCACCGGAGGGCTTTTCCATTTCCACCCCCTGTTATGAATCTGCCGGGAGGCCGTCATGGAGATGGCTCCGGGTGCAGGAGGAAATTGCTCCATGACCGACGGACGGGGACGGAACGTGCCCGGGCCCGCGTAAACAACGACGGCGCCCGGCATCATTCAAGACACCGGACGCCGCAGCGTGACAAACCCAATTCCCTCCGCATGGTATTTGGTGGCCCTGCACCGGCCTGCGCAGCCGAGACTGTGGCATTACCATACGGGACGGCATCATCGAAGAGCCCTGAGGTCTAGGGCCGATGAACAGCGCACTGTGCCGTGGAATTCGAGAAGCCGCAAGTATACAACAAGCGCGTTATGTCGCGACAGTACATGATGATGTACCCCCTGTATTGCAAAATGCACTGAGATCCCCTCCAATGTATGTCTACTCCTGAACAATCAGCCGGCTTGTTCCGCATGATCCTTTGCATGGGCCTGCTGCTGCTGGCGGCTATCGTCCCGCTCCGTGCGCAGCCGCCATCATCGGCCGGGGGGAACAATGAGAGGGCCCGCTTTCAGTTGGTCGGGACCACCATCACCGACGTCGATATCGCCCGCGATTCCCTTCTGCTCGATTACGTCCGTTTCTACCATACCGGCTCGGTCGAGGAGATGCTGCGGGTGATCGCCGCGCCACGCGATCCGTTCGAGGAGCGGGCGAGCCGGTTCTACCGCCGGGCGCTGGAACGGGGATTCAGGGTCATCGCCCCGCTGCCGGGACTGGGTCTCGACCCGCGAATGATGCGCGTTCTGGAGAGCTACGCGCGCGTCGATCCCGGCGGCATCGATAATCTCCCCCTCTACGACGTGCATGGGGGGGCGCCCTACGATACCCTGCTCCACGGCCTTGCGTTCGGTATCACCGTGGAAGCACGTCCGGGGGGAGGGGATGCCCTGGTGGCGGGGCGCCCGTCGTATCTGGCGCAGAACGTCTTCCATCGGGGGAACGAAAAGATCTACGGCGCGCTCGGGCTCCCCGATCGCTCGACCTGGTTCCGGGTCGGTGTCACGATCGCCGTCGATACCGCCGACCCCGCCTTTATCGCCATGCCCGACTCCGCGCTGCTGGGCTATATCCATCTGTACCGCCGCGTTCGATCGGGGCAGGAGCCATGCCGCTGCAACATCTACGAGAAGTACGACAGCCTCCCGGTCACCCGGCGCGCCTATCTGGCGGCCGAGCCCGCCGAGGGAGGCTACCGCGATCTCGGCTGGACGCTCGACTTCGCGCGTGGCGTGGTGGTGGTCCCGCGCGATACGGTGGAGCAATTCCTCGCCCATCAGGACAATCTGGAGAGCTGGTGGAAAACCTATCCTACCGGCACCGATACGCTCGCCCTGCTCGACACGCTTCCGGGGAGGATGCTCGGCGCGCGCGTCGATACGCTGACCTGGGAGGACGACCTCAGCGGGGAGTATCTGCGGGGCGTGCGCTTCGATACCATCCAGCGCTACCATGTGATGCTCGCCGAGCAGCGCGCCGATGCGTGGCAGTACGGCTCCCCCGGCGCATGGTTCGGCTATGCCCCCGGAAGCTGCGAGAGCTTCTGCGATTCGCTGATACGCTCGGGACGGTTCGGGCCGAACGCCGTGCGGGAATATGTTGAGGCGGGGGATTTCGATATGAAGCTCTACTCGACCCGCCGCCTGCCGATGCGGTTCCTCAGAACCCGCATCAACCAGGATCTCTACGACCTTCTCCGTCGCGGCGCGCTCGATACGCTGATCGGCCGGGCGGTGGCGCGCTTTCAGGGGAACGATACGATCCGGCGGCTGTTCGGGATGGTCGCCTTCGACGACGAGACCACGCATCCCACCTACCGTCCGCACGGGGAGCTGTCGCGGCGGCTGGGGCGGGCCATGCGGGAGAGGGGGCTGGACTCGCTCGGGATCTGGGCGAACCCGCAGGCGAACTTCGATGGATTCCGCGCCCTCACCGGCGACCTCGATAGCGGCGGGCATGGAACCGTCCGGATGATCGTCCGGCAGGACTACAACCAGATCGGCGCACTCGATGATCCCATCCCGATAGCCTATCCGAACCCCGACTCGATGAGCTGGTGGGGAGCACACCGGATCTATTCGACCGACACGCTGCTGCGGAGCAACGGGGCGGAGGAGCGTCTGCGATGGAGCCTGATCGCACCGAACAGCCTCGACGCTTATCGTGCCTACAACGCCCGCCGGCAGCGGAGCTTCGGAAGCTCGCTCGACGCGCGGTCGCAGGGCTCCGTCAAGCAGGGGGCGCTTCTGCCGACGCTGGGGCGGGCCGTGGCCGCCGCGAAGTTCGGCTATCGGGAGATCGGCTATCGGGAGATCGGCGCCGAGCCGGTTCAGGTCTGGAACTCGATTCAGGATATGGGGTGGCAGACCGAGGCGCAGCCCCGCCGTCAGGAGCCGGGAGGCGCCTACAACGCGTGGGGACTGCGACCGCCGACCGCGGAGGAGATCGCCGCGCAGGTCTGGCTCTCCCTCAACTGCGGCGTCGATGGCCTGGTCTATGCCGATGCGCAGTACGATGGGGTCAACTTCGGGTTCGTGCATGCCCTCGATGGAAGCCACGCCGCGGAGTACGCATCGGTGCTCCCCGCCAATATCACCGCCGAACACACGCGGGAGGATCTGCTCGCCCTGACGCAGCCGCTGATGTGGACGGGCTTCCGGAGCCGCTTCGACGTGGTCCGCCGCCTCAACCGCGAGATCCGCCTGCTCGACTCGATCCTGGTCCTGCGGGAGATGCGTTTCGACCGCGAGCAGCTTTCGCTCAGCGATCCGCGCGCCGACATCCGGGGCATCCCCCTGCTCGATACGGTGGTCACACGGCAGGCCCGCCGTCATCGGGTCGGCCGCGACGGGAAGTATCTCGATTCCTCGGCGGTCGATCCGCGCGGGGAGAGCTGGCTGGAGGTGAGCCATTTCCTCCCGGCCCCGCGCGATACGCATGCCGGGTCGCACTACTATCTGTTCACCAACCGCCGCTGCTGGCCGGTTGACAGGCTGGCATACGGCGCGGAGGCACGGGCGTTCGGAAGCGGGGCGGTCGGGCTCGGGGCGATCGATGTGCGGCGACCTGTGATCACTCTGGGGGGAGCGCCGGACGGCCGGTATCTGGTCGAGAAGGTCGGGCATGAGGCCGCGTGGCCGTCGCGGGAAATAGACGCAGGGGAGGAGATCGAGCTGGACTGGCTGGAGCCGGGATGGGGAGCGTTCTACCGGGTGACGCCGCTGGGGGATGAGTAGCCGCCGCGGGTCGCCGGAAGCCGCTCCGCTACGAAGAAGGCCCGGCGTGAGCCGGGCCTTCGCTGGATATACCTATGTCGCCGGGATCGCTCAGTCGATCTGGATGGAGCGCCCCTCGGGCTTTTTCTCGGGGACCGTGATCGTGATCTCCAGCACGCCGTCGCGGAAGGTGGCGCGGGCATCCTCGATGTTCACATCGCGGGGGATCGCCACCCGCCTGCTGAAGCGGCCGTAGTGCCGCTCGCTGTGGTAGTAGCCATGGCGATGCTCCTCATGCTGGCTCCGCCGCTCCCCCTCGATCACCACGCCATCCTCGACGAACCTGACGCTCACATCCTCGCGGGTCATCCCCGGAAGATCGACCCGTACCACCATGTCGTCGCCGTTCCTGAAGACCTCGATCTCCGGCCGCCAGTTCAGCAGCGAGCTCCCCTCGATAAGGTCGGGGAAGAAGTTCCTGTTGGTCACCGGCGCGAGCCATCCACGTCCTAGCCCGGCGCGGTCGATCATCTCATCCACCTGATCGGCCACGCGGCGTATCGTGGTGAACGGGGCCGCATCCCAGAACGATCCATCGCTCCGCCTGCCCACCGTCCTGCTGCCTGTGGTCGCACCGGCCGATGCCTGCGCTTGATGCGCCCCCGCGGCGCCCGTATCGGGTGCCCCGGCCGTGGCCGAAGCTTCCTGCTGCTGGTTCGGCGCATCGGCACTGTCGGTCGATCCGCCGAGGTTCTCCGGTCGGTCAGTCTGCATATCCATGATCAACTCCCACTGATAAATATGTACAAGAGCCGGATGAAATCCCGGCCGCCGGTTCGTTCATTCCCGCGACGATGTCTGGAGTTCATCGATAGGAACCGCGACGGCCGGGATCTCGTCACGCTGAATCTCATCATTTGGAAACGCTTCATCAATTCGCTGGTGTCTCAGAGCGAGTGCCGAGTGCCGATAGGCCGGGTCGGAGTTCAACTCCTGCCCACCATTCCGGCACCCTGAGACACCGCCATCAATTCGTGCTCATCGGCCTGGAGTTGCATTAAATGTTTATCCAGTTGTAACAAGCCCCATCATCATCCCCCTCATACGTCATCACGGAGGATATGAGGCGCGCGGCCGGCGGCCGGGGGGAGGGGCTGAAACGCTCCGTGACCAATCGGTTGTCGTAATCTCTGTATGTTCGTATTCCTCATGGTAATCCATTCCTGCTGAGAATCCAGTATTAACAATACTTCGAATGAGCACACCGCTGAAGAACCTCGACCTGCATCATACTGACCAGTTCACTTTTCGACATATCGGACCGAACGAGCGTGAGATCGACGAGATGCTGTCGTATCTCGGCTATTCGTCGCTCGATGAGATGGTGGCGGCAACCGTGCCCTCGGGCATCAGGAGCAGCCAGCCGTTACAGATCGGGCCGGGGCGCAGCGAGTATGAACTGCTGAAAGAGCTGAAGGAGATCGCCTCGAAGAATGTGGTCAACCGCTCGTTCATCGGGCTCGGATATTACGACTGCATCACCCCGCCGGTGATCCAGCGGAACATCCTCGAGAATCCAGGGTGGTACACGCAGTACACGCCGTATCAGGCGGAGATCGCCCAGGGACGTCTGGAGGCGCTGCTGAACTTCCAGACGATGATCATCGATCTGACCGGCATGAAGATCGCCAACGCGTCGCTGCTCGACGAGGCGACCGCCGCCGCCGAGGCGATGCATATGTGTTACGGGCTCAATAAGAAGGACGCCAACGCCTTCTTCGTCTCGCAGGATTGCTTCCCGCAGACCATCGATGTGATCCGCACCCGCGCTCTGCCGCTCGGCATCGAGGTGATCGTCGGCGACCACCGGACCTTCAACTTCAACACGAAGATCTTCGGCGCGGTGCTCCAGTATCCCGCCGCCGACGGCGCCATCCACGACTACCGCGCCTTTATCGAGGCCGCGCATGCCAACGATGCCGTCGTCACCGTCGCCGCCGATCTGCTCAGCCTGACGATGCTCACCCCGCCGGGCGAGTTCGGCGCCGACGTGGTGATCGGCAGCACGCAGCGCTTCGGCGTTCCGCTCGGCTACGGCGGACCGCATGCCGCGTATATCGCTACCAAGGACGAGTACAAGCGGAGCCTTCCGGGGCGCATCATCGGCGTTTCGGTCGACTCCAACGGCAAGCCGGCGCTGCGCATGGCGCTGCAGACCCGCGAGCAGCATATCCGCCGCGAGAAGGCCACCAGCAACATCTGCACGGCGCAGGTTCTTCTGGCGGTGATCGCCGGCATGTACGGCGTCTATCACGGTCCCGACGGCCTCCGCAGGATCGCCGAGCGCGTCAACGCCCTTGCCACGATCCTGGCGATCGGACTGAGGCGTCTGGGGCACACGGTGAAGCACGACCTCTTCTTCGACACGCTCTGCGTGGAGCCGAACGGACAGGGGGTGCGCGAGCTGATGAACGCCGCCGAGGCGCGCGGGGTCAACCTCAGGATGATCGACGACCGCTCGATCGGCATCGCGCTCGACGAGACTGTCGATGCCGAGGATCTCGCCAACCTCTTCACGATCTTCAACGGCGGCGCCGGCGCCGAGTTCACGGTCGATGAGCTGAAGGCCGATGCGTCGATCGGGTACCCGGAGCTCTTCGCCCGCTCCAGCAGCTACATGACCCATCCGGTGTTCAGCAGCTATCACTCGGAGACCGAGATGCTCCGCTATATGCGGAAGCTCGAGTCGAAGGATCTGTCGCTCACCCACTCGATGATCCCGCTCGGCTCCTGCACGATGAAGCTGAACGCGACGAGCGAGATGTTCCCGGTCACCTGGCCGGAGTTCGGGAAGATCCATCCGTTCGCCCCGCTGCGCCAGACCGAGGGCTATCAGATCCTGTTCGATCAGCTCGAGGCGGCGCTCGCCGAGATCACCCGCTTCTCCCGCGTCTCGCTGCAGCCCAACGCCGGCTCGCAGGGGGAATATGCGGGGCTGCTGGTGATCCAGAAGTACCATCAGAGCCGCGGCGACGGCCGGCGGAACGTCTGCCTGATCCCGCAGTCGGCCCATGGCACCAACCCCGCCAGCGCCGTGATGGCCGGCATGAAGGTGGTTGTCACCCGCACCGACGACAACGGCAACATCGATATCGACGATCTCCGCGCCAAGGCCGAGCAGCACAAGGATGATCTGGCCGCGCTGATGGTCACCTATCCGAGCACCCACGGCGTGTTCGAGGAGTCGATCAAGGAGATCTGCGATATCATCCATGCCTACGGCGGCCAGGTCTACATGGACGGCGCCAATATGAACGCGCAGGTCGGTCTGACAAGCCCCGGCGAGATCGGCGCCGATGTCTGCCATCTGAACCTGCACAAGACCTTCTGCATTCCGCACGGCGGCGGCGGCCCCGGCATGGGACCGATCGGCGTGGCGGAGCATCTGGCTCCCTTCCTGCCGTCGCATCCGGTGGTGCATACCGGCGGCTCGCAGGGGATCGGCGCCGTCTCGGCGGCACCATGGGGGAGCGCGAGCATCCTTCCGATCTCCTGGGTCTATATCTTCCTGATGGGAGGGGAGGGGCTGACGATGGCGACGAAGGTGGCGATCCTCAACGCCAACTATATGGCCCGCCGTCTCGACGAGCATTATCCGGTGCTCTACAAGGGGGCCAACGGGATGATCGCCCACGAGTGCATCATCGATCTTCGCCAGCTGAAGAGCGCCTCGGGCGTCGAGGTGGAAGATGTCGCCAAGCGTCTGATCGACTACGGGTTCCATGCGCCGACGGTGAGTTTCCCGGTTGCCGGCACGCTGATGATCGAGCCGACCGAGAGCGAGTCGAAGCAGGAGCTCGACCGCTTCTGCAACGCGATGATCGCGATCCGCGCGGAGATCCAGGAGATCGAGCTCGGCATCGCCGATCGCGAGCAGAACGTGCTGCACAACGCGCCCCATACCGTCGAGGTGATCACCTCCGACGACTGGAGCCGTCCGTACTCCCGCGAGAAGGCCGCCTTCCCGGCTGCCTGGACGCGCGAGCGGAAGTTCTGGCCGGCGGTGGGTCGCGTCAACAACGCGGTGGGTGACCGTAACCTGGTCTGCTCCTGCCTGCCGATCGATGCCTACGAGGAAGCGGTCTGACCGCGCGTGACAGGACGATGACGACGATAAGGCGAGGGGCGCGTATCCGGTGGATGCGCGCCCCTCGTGCGTTAACTCGCGATACGGGGATGATAAACCATGCGCCAGGAAAGGGGGGTGACGCGGAAGGTGGGCCGGAGGGGTGGAAGCAGATCGGGCGCCGCATCATTCAGATGCGGCGCCCGTGTGCCATGGTCGGTGTGCGATCTCTTCCCTGATGGGGCGTGCTACACTGGTTAGTGCGCGGCGCCCACCATGGTGCTGTAGGCCGAGGAGTCGAGGAGGTTGGTGTTCTCCTCGGTCAGCTCGAGCTTGATCATCCAGCCGTCGCCATACGGATCGCTGTTGATGATCTCCGGGGAGTCGACGATCTTGCTGTTGATCTCGAGGATCTTTCCAGAGACCGGCAGATACAGATCCGACACGGTCTTGACCGCCTCGATCGTGCCGAACGCCTCGCCGGCCTTCAGCTCGTCGTCGGGGCTGACGCTGATATCAACGAACACGATGTCGCCCAGCTCTCCCTGCGCGAAGTCCGAGATCCCCACATAGCCGGTGTTTCCCTCGATGCGAACCCACTCGTGGCTCTTGGCGTATTTGATGTTCTCTGGAAAGTTCATGATAATAATACGTAGTCGATATTCATGGGAAGGACGGGGCTATCCGCGTCCATGCTTGTTTGTCGAACCGGGTTGCGATATCAGCCCTCGGCCGGCAGGCGGCTCAGCCATTCGTGCGTATCGACGAACTGCGTGTCGAACGCGCCGCTGAGAAACGCCTCGTGGTCCATCATCATCTTGTGGAACGGCGCCGTGGTCTTGACCCCCTCGATCACCAGCTCGTCGAGCGCGCGCCGCATCTTGGCGATGGCGCTGCTGCGGGTTTCGCCGAAGGTGATCAGCTTCGCCAGAAGCGAATCGTAGTTCGGCGGCACCATATAGCCCTGGTAGATATGGGAATCGATACGGACACCGTGACCCCCCGGGAAGTGGAGCGTCGCGATACGCCCCGGGCTCGGACGGAAATCGTGGTAGGGGTCCTCGGCGTTGACCCGCACCTCGATCGCATGCTTGCGCGGCGGCGACGGACGAAGCGTCAGACGCTCACCGGCGGCGACGGCGATCTGCTCTTTGATCAGATCGATCCCGAGCGATTCCTCGGTCACCGGATGCTCCACCTGGATGCGGGTGTTCATCTCCATGAAGTAGAAGTTCCGGTGCTTGTCCACCAGAAACTCCATCGTCCCGGCACCCTCGTAATTGACATGGGCGCAGCCGGCCATCGCCGCCTCCCCCATCTTCGCGCGCAGATCCTCGGAGACCACCGGGGAGGGGGACTCCTCGATCAGCTTCTGGTGCCGGCGCTGGATCGAGCACTCGCGCTCGTTCAGATGGGCGTAGTTGCCGTGGCTGTCGCACATCACCTGGATCTCGACGTGGCGAGGCTCCTCGATGAACTTCTCGATGTAGAGGCTTCCGTCGCCGAACGCCGCGAGCGCCTCGTTCTGCGCCATCGAGAATGCGCGCTCCAGATCGGCCGGGCCGGGCACGACGCGCATTCCCTTGCCGCCACCGCCGGCCGATGCCTTGATGATCACCGGATAGCCCACCTCCTCGGCGATGCGGGCGGCGATCTCCATATCGTCCACCGTTCCGGGGGAGCCCGGCACGACAGGAACGCCGGCGGCGCGCATCGTATCCTTCGCCACGGACTTATCCCCCATCAACCGGATGGCGCGAGGCTGCGGACCGATGAAGGTAAAGCCGCTCTCGGCGCAGATCTCGGCGAAGTTGGCGTTTTCGGCAAGGAACCCGTATCCGGGATGGATGGCGTCGGCGTTGGTTATGGACGCGGCGGCAATGATGCGGGGGATATTGAGGTAGCTCTCGCGTCCCGGCGGCGGGCCGATGCAGACTACCTCGTCGGCGAACTTGACATGCAGCGAATCTTTGTCGGCGGTCGAGTAGACACTGACGGTGCGAATGCCCATCTCGCGGCATGCTCGGATCACGCGCAGCGCGATCTCTCCTCGATTGGCGATAAGAACTTTTTTAAACATCAATCCTGCTCGATCAGGAAGAGTACCTGGTTGTATTCAACCGGCTGCGCGTTCTCCACCATCACCTTGGTGATTTTGCCGTACGCGTCGCACTCGATCTCGTTCATCAGCTTCATCGCCTCGACGATGCAGAGCACCATGCCGGGGGAGACTGACTGGCCGACCTCGGCGTATGCCGGAGCGTCGGGGGATGGAGAGCGATAGAACGTGCCGACGATGGGGGAGCGGACCTCATGGATCTTCTTGCTGCTCTGCGGCTCGGCCGGCTCCGTATCGTTCGATGATCCGGCGGCTGTTCCCTGCTGCGGCGCGACGGCCGGCGGCTGCGGAGCCGTCATCGGCATCGGCGCGTAGGCCATCTGCTGCATCGGCGGGTGCTCGTCGCGGCGGGCGTTCTTCGAGAGACGAATCTCGACCCCTTCCTGCTCGATGCGGAGATCCTGTACCGAGCTCGCATCGAAGATCTCGAGGAGCTGCTTGAGGTAGGTAATTTCAATCATTGATGATGCCATCGGTGCGCCCGTGTTAATGTTCTCAGCTCTTGACGCGGTCGAGGTAGTCGCCGGTGCGGGTATCCACGCGGATCATATCCCCTTCGTTGACGAAGAGCGGAACATACACTGTCGCTCCCGACTCGACCGTGGCCGGCTTGGTTGCGCCGGTCGCCGTATCTCCCTTGACACCCGGCTCGGTGTAGGTGATCGCCAGCGTGACATGCGGCGGAAGCTCTACTGTCACCACCTCGGTGCCGTTGAATGCGATCGTCGCCTCGCCCGACTCCTTCAGCAGCCCGGCCTGCGGTCCGATCACCACCTCGGGGACATTGATCTGATCGTACGTCTCGGTGTCCATGAAGACCATATCCTCGCCATCGCGGTAGAGGAACTGCATCGGCTTGCGCTCGACGCGCACCACGTCGATCTCCTCGCCCGAACGGAAGCGGTTCTCCAGCAGCTTGCCGTTTTTGATGACCCGCATCTTTACCTGATAGAATGCGCGAAGGTTGCCGGGGGTTCTGTGCGTGCTTTCGAGAACGGTGCAGAGCTCGTTGTTGAAACGTATCACCAGCCCTGGACGGAGGTCGGAAGTATTGGCCATAGGAGAGAGTTGGAGAGAAATTGTCCGAGGTACGATAACAAAACTAGAGGTGCCGAACGGATTTGAACCGTTGTACAAGGTTTTGCAGACCTTTGCCTAACCACTCGGCCACGGCACCATATACCCGCATCGCGGATCGTCTTCTCAGCGATGTCCGAAATGAACATCGGGCAGTGAAGAGCGCTAAAAATATTGTCGAGAAGGGGACTAATCCAAACAGATAGTGTAACGGAGTGAATGTTTCCTACCGATTTTCCGCGTTCGCCTCCTCCGGAATGTCCACCTGCTTCCCCGCCGCGTCGAACCACTGCTCGTTCAGCAGCACCCCGTCGAACGCGCGATAGATGAATTTTGCCGCGGCAACGCCGTCGCCGGGGCGCCCTTTCGGCGATCCGGCAAGGTCGAACGCCTCCCATCCGATCAGCCGCCCGGCTCCGTCGTACTCGAAGCGGTACGATGCCACGCCGCTGTTGTCGCTCATCGGGCGGTTCTCCCGGTCGAGGTTGATGACGCGCGTCGGCTGGCCGCAGTCGTTCACCTCGTAGCCCCTGACCAGCTCCCCCCCCGGAAAGGGGATCGGCTTCTTGTCGAAGTTCCAGACCTCCTCCCGCAGCAGATGTCCGTTGCTATCCACCGTCATCTTCCTGAAATATGTCTGCGGCGGCATCTCCGCGAACGGACGGTAGGGTCCGTCGGAGCCCTCGCCGAAGTGGACCTTGCCGGTTTTGTAGTACCACTCCTGAACGATCACCCCCGGCGTCTCGCTTTTGAACATCGCCCGGCTGACCCCCACATCGTCGTTGACCGGCTTTCCATCCCGGTCCACCAGCTTCCGCATCAGAAGCTGTCCGGTGCCCCTGCGCGAGACGATCTCCTCGGCAAACGCCCAGCCGAGGCCGATCGGCATCCCGCTCGCGTTGAAGAAGGTCCGCCGCTGCACCGACGTATTGGTCGCCTCGTAGTCGGTGTAGGCGATCCGCATCGTCGCCCATTCGCTCTTCGCCTCGATATTGCCGAAGCTGAAGCGGCTGATCTGCACCACGCGCCCGAGCGAATCGCGCCGCACGCCATAGACCACCGGCAGGCTCTGCGGCGCGTCGGTTCGGTAGCAGGGGGTGACCGTCTCGACCGCGTTGATCGTGAACTTCTGGTAGAACTCGCCGTAATCGCTCAGAAGCTGCGCGCGCAGTCCGGCGGCGGAGCCCACGAGCAGGGCCGAGAGGGGGGCAAGCAGGGCAAGGGAGCGTCTCATGCGAACGGGATTATTGGAGTATCGGCGACGGAGCCGGCCCCACAGAATACGGGATCGCGGCGGGCACGTCAAGGGGCATTGACGATGAAAAGGGTGAAAAGTTGAGTAAGGCCATCCATAGAGAGATGAACTGATGGGATAATCCGTAGTTTTGTCCGGCCTCCGGGGCACGACAGTTGCATGGGTTGGTGCATGTCGGCGCCGTATGATTGCGCCTGGTCAATCTCCGCGTCGATGTCGTGGTAATGCCGGGATCGCATACGCGTGTAACCGGCAGTCGCGCGATCGAGCGCAGGAGCAGCGAATGTCGGTATCGTAATGATACCTCGGTAACGAATAGAGCGGCCGATGAAGCCTGTATTCAATTTCCCCAACATCATTACCGCCGGGCGCATTCTGCTGACGCCGTTGTTCATCTGGCTGATGATGAGCAAGGACGCCATGCAGGTGCAGTTGTCGGCCGGTGTCTTCCTGGTTGCCGCGTTGAGCGACTGGTATGATGGATGGTACGCCCGTCGCCACAACGCGATGAGCTCGTTCGGCCGCTTCTTCGATCCGCTCGCCGACAAGGTGCTCGTCTGCGCCGGATTCTTCGCCTTCGTCGCGCTCGATCTTGTCTCGCTCTGGATGGTGCTGGTGATCGTCGGCCGCGATGTGGCCGTCACGGCGCTCCGCGTCGTCGCCGACCGGAAGCATCAGCCGGTGGTGACCAGCCGCCTTGCCAAGTGGAAGACCGCCATGCAGATGGGCTTTCTCTGGTATGTGGTCGGGATCCTCACGCTCCGGCAGATCGAGTGGGCAAGCTCCTATATCGGGGGCCGGACGCTCGATATGCTCTTCTCCCCCTGGATCATTCAAAGCTCCATGCTTCTGCTGACGATCCTCTCGCTGATAACCGCAGCGCAGTATCTCATCGAAAATCGACACACCCTTCGCATCCTCACAAATGGTAGTCTCGCCCGCACAACTCCGTGAGCGGGGTCTCCCCATCTGGAAGCAGATCATCGTCGGTGGTCTCTACACGGGACTCTCGCCGATAGCCTCCGGTACCGTTGCCAGCGCCGTGGCCGCCCTCCTGTATCTGACCCCCTGGGGCTCCGGATTCTGGTTCCTGCTTGGCTGCTCGCTCGTCGCGTTCGTCGTCGGGCTGGCGCTCTCCGGTGATGCCGAGAAGGCGATCGGCAACGATCCCAGCTTCGTGACGATCGACGAGTTCGCCGGACAGTGGCTGGCGCTGGCCTCGCCGGTGGTGCTCTACGATCCCACCTGGGCGGTGATGGCGTTCTTCGTGTTCCGCATCTTCGATATCGCCAAGATCTGGCCGGCAAGCTATTTCGATCGCAAGCATGGCGCGGTCGGCATCATGGCCGACGATATGGTGGCCGGACTGTATGCCAACGTCGTCTGCCACCTGATCTGGTTCGTCATGCAGTTCGTTCGCGCGTTCTTCGGATGATCTCGGGGAGCGCGTTCCGGCCCGGCTTCATCCCGGCCGGGCGATGAATATTTTCGGCAACTCCATCTCCCTGACAATGTCCGCATCACATTCCACGACTCTTCGCCTTGCCTATAGCCCCGATGCCGACGACGCGTTCATGTTCCGCGCGGCGATCGAGGGGCTGATCGATACCGAGGGGCTCGCGTTCGAGCCCGTCACCTCCGACACCCAGAACCTCAACGATATGGCCGACCGCGGCGACGTCGATATCTCGGCGGTGTCGGTGGCGGCCTATCCCTATATCGCCGATCGCTTCGTCCTGTTCGCCCACGGAGGCTCCGTCGGGATGGGCTATGGCCCGGTGGTCGTCGCGCGCCGGGGATTCCCGGTCGAGGAGCTGAACGGCAAGCTGATCGCAACGCCGGGGAGCCGTACCACCGCGCATCTGGTCACCAGGCTGATCGCCCCCGACGCGCAGATGACCACCGTGCCGATCACCCCCTACGAGGCGATCTTCGACGCGATCGATGCCTGCGGCGTCGGCGCCGGGATCATCATCCACGAGGGGCGCCTCACCTACGAGAGCCACGGCCTCGTCAAAATCGTCGATCTGGGGGAATGGTGGATGGAGCGGACCGGGCTGCCGCTGCCGCTCGGAGCCAATGTGATCCGCCGGGCGCTGGGGGAGGAGACGATCGCCCGCGCCAGCCGCGTGATGCAGCGCTCGATCCGCTGGGCGCTCGATCACCGCGATGAGATGATCCGGTTCCTGATCTCCCATATCCATCGCCCCGACGAGGTCGCCACCCCCGAGCTTCTCGACCGCTACCTCGGCATGTATGCCAACGAGGAGACCCACAGCTACTCGGAGGCGTCGCTCACGGCGTTTCAGAAGATCTTCGATCTCGGTTACGAGCGCGGCCTGATTCCGCACCGGACCGTCGCCGAGTTCGTGTAGACCGGCATCGCGAGACCATGCTGTCCGGCTCCGGCGCGAGCCTCAGTTCAGTTCCATCTTCATGAGTGATTCCGGCATGACGGCGACCAGCAGGCTCTATCTCTTCTCCTCGGCGATCGAGCGCGATGCCGCCTTCCCCGACGGTATCCCCGGCGCCCTTCTCTGCGGTCTTACCGGCGTCGGGCTGATCGACGCCGCGGTCGAGACGGCGAGGCTCTGCGCACTGCATCGTCCCGATGAGGTGGTGTTCCTCGGCACCTGCGGCGCCCACCGCGAAAGCGGTCTGGCGATCGGCGATATCGTCATCGCCTCGGAGGTCGCGATAGGGTCGGGGGATGTTGCGCGCGGGTGGATGCGTCTTCCGTCGCTGCTGGTGGCGCGTCTGGGGACCGACGCCGGGCTCAACGCGAGGCTGCGCGATCGCTATGCCGATGCGGGGATCGAGGCCCGCCGGGCGACGGTCAGCTGTACGCTCGGGGTGACCGAGACCGACGAGCTTGCCGGGTCGCTGAACCGATACGATCGATCCGATGTTGAGAACCTCGAGGCATTCTCGGTGCTGCGCGCGGCGGGGGCTATCCCGGCCGCGGTCGTGCTGGGGGTGACCAACATCGTTGGGGCGGGCGGGGGCGCCGACTGGCGCGCCAACTACCGCCGGATGATGAGCAGGGTTGCGGGGGCGCTCACGGGCGACCGGATCGATGGCCCTTCACTGGAGTCCTAATTCGGAACGGGAGGTTGCATGGAGTACGAACAGCTTCGGAAGGAATTCACGATCGAGGTGCCGGAGTTCTTCAACTTCGGCCATGATGTGATCGACAGGCTGGCCGAGACGGCGCGCAACAGGCTGGCGATGATCTGGGTAGGGGAGAACGGCCGGAGCCGGAGTCTCACCTTCCGCGATATGAAGATCTTCTCCAATCAGGTCGCCAACATCCTCAGCAAGCACGACCTTGCCCCCGGCGACAGGGTGCTGCTGTTGATGCCCCGCCTGCCGGAATGGTGGTTCGCCGTGCTCGGCCTGATCAAACGGGGGATCGTCTTCGTCCCCTCGGCGGTCTCGCTGACATCGAAGGATCTGGAGTATCGCTGCAACAAGGGGGAGATCAAGGCGATCATCACCAGCAGCGCCAATGCCTCCAAGGTCGATGCGATCCGCGACGCGATACCGACGGTGGAGAAGTTCTTTCTGGTGGGGGAGCCGCAGCAGGGCTGGCTCGATTTCACCGCGGAGATGGCCGGCGCCTCGCGCGATCTGGTTCGCCTCGGCGACCAGAGCCCGACGCGCGCCGACGATCCGATGCTCATCTATTTCACCTCCGGCACCACCGCCCATCCGAAGATCGTCATGCATCGCCATTCCTACGCGCTCGCCCATCGGGTGACCGCGCAGCTCTGGCATGATCTGGGGCCCGGCGATATCCACTGGACCATCACCGATACCGGATGGGCCAAGACAGCCTGGGGGGCGCTGTTCGGTCAGTGGCTCGTCGGGGCGACCATCTTCATCTACGATTACAGCGGGCCGTTCGTCGCCCGCGACATATTGAAGCTTCTTGAGGAGCACGGAGTTACTACCTTCTGTGCGCCGCCGACTGCCTACCGGATGCTGATCCTGGAGGATCTCCGGCATTACGATCTTGCCGAGCTCCGGCACTGCGTCAGCGCCGGCGAGCCCCTCAACCCCGAGGTGATCGATGTCTGGAAGCGGGGGACCGGGCTGCAGATCTACGAAGGATACGGGCAGACCGAGACGGTGGTGATCATCGCGACACTGCCGGGCATGCAAGTGAAGCCCGGCGCGATGGGGCGTCCGCTCCCGCCGTACGAGGTGGAGGTGCTCCGGCACGATCTGACCCTGGCCGGTATCGGTGAGGAGGGGGACGTGGGGGTGAAGATCAAACCGGTCAGGCCGCCGGGTATCTTCGATGGCTACGTCGATGCCGACGAGATCAACGCCGAGGCGTTCGTCGGCGACTGGTATCTGACCGGCGACCGCGCCTACAAAGATGAGGATGGCTATTACTGGTTCGTCGGCCGGCGCGATGATGTGATAAAAAGCTCCGGCTACAGGATCGGACCGTTCGAGGTGGAGAGCGCCCTGCTGGAGCATCCGGCGGTGGTGGAGGCGGCGGTGATCGGCATTCCGGACGAGCTTCGCGGGCAGCGGGTGAAGGCGTTCGTGATTCTGGGGGGCGCCCACGAGCCATCCGATGCGCTGGCGCGGGAGCTTCAGGAGCATGTCAGGAAGGTGACCGCGCCGTACAAGGCTCCGCGCGAGATCGAGTTCGTGCGGGAGCTGCCGAAAACAATCAGCGGGAAAATACGTCGAGTGGAGCTCAGAGACGCCGAGCTGCGGAAGCTGCGGGGCCCGCAGGGGTGAGCGTCGCGGGCGAACCATGGGAAACAGGATTCCAGATCATACAGATCAATGATAGAAACGCAGTCAGTACTAGCAGAGCTCGAGCGGATGTTCGAGCTGGCTCCCGATCTGCCGAAGGAGGCAGTCATCAAGCAGGATATCCTTCGCCAGGGTATCGCGTTCTCCGAGAGCGCCCTGCAGGTCGCCTCGGGGTATAAACCGAAGGACTACTTCATCTTCTCGTTCGATCTGGTCCCCCTCAAGGAGATGCAGACGTTCGAGGCATATCGCTCCCCCGAGGAGATCAAGATGACCGGCGGTCCCTACGAGCTGCGCCCCACCATCGTCTCGGTCCGCGTCAACCCCGCCTCCCCCTATCGGGTCGAGCTCGACGAGGGGATGATCTCGCTGATCTGCGAGGGGACGATGCTGGCGCGGCTGGAGTTTCCGCCGATCCCCGATTATTACAAACACGAGCTCTCCAGCGGCAAGAAGATCTCCCAGATCGCTCCGGCGATCGAGTGGGGCTATCTGGTCTACCTCACCGTCTACCGGCTCTGCCAGTACTGGGGGAAGACCGAGGAGTGCCGTTTCTGCGATCTTAACGAGAACTACCGCCAGCAGCGGGAGCAGGGGCGGGAGTATACTGCCGTCAAGTCGATCGATGATATCGTCGAGGCGATGGCGCTCATCAACCAGTACGATACGGTCTCGAAGGCCTATACCGTCACCGGGGGATCGATCACCAGTTCGCTCCAGGGGATGAAGGAAGGGGAGTGGTACGCGCGCTACGCCGATGCGATCGAGAGCCGCTTCGAGGGACGCTGGATTCCGAAGGCCGTGGTGCAGGCGCTTCCGAAGGATGAGGCCCGCATGCTCAAGGATGCCGGCTACAAGATCTACCACCCGAATTACGAGGTCTGGGACCGCGAGCTGTTCAACTGGATCTGCCCCGGCAAGGAGCGTTATGTGGGGCGCGACGAGTGGATCAAGAGGATCGTCGACGCGGCGGAGATCTTCGGGCCGGAGCGGGTGATCCCCAACTTCGTCGGCGGGGTGGAGATGGCGCAGCCGCATGGGTTCACCGATATCGACCGTGCCGTCGCCTCCACTGCCGAGGGGCTCGATTACTTTATGAGCCAGGGGATCATCCCCCGCTTCACCACATGGTGCCCGGAGCCGACCTCCGACCTCGGACGCCAGGAGGGGCCGCCGCTCGAATATTTCGTGAAGCTTCTGCTGGCGTGGCGCAATACGTTCGAGAAGTACAACCTCCCGGCGCCTCCCGGCTACGGACGCCCCGGCGTCGGCAGCGCGGAGTTCTCGGTCAGCGCGTTCATGGATGTCATCCGCGTCGAGAAGCTGCCGAAGGGACGCGAGATAGCGCTGGTCTGATCCGCGTTCCCCCGATGTTCGTTGTGTTGCCGTCCGGCGCGGAGCCAGATTCCGCGCCGGCATTCACTAACACCATTGGACTCCGCGCTCCCCTGTGCTCTGCCGGGCGCTGCGGAGATTGATCGTATCTCCCTTCCCGAGATCCACTTCCAGATGATCGTTCATCCGCTCAGCTCCCCTCTCGCCGGATCGATCGCTCCGGCGTCCGACAAGTCGATCACCCATCGTGCCCTCTTCTTCGGCGCCCTGAACCATGGACGCACCATCATCCGGAACCCATCTCCGGCGGCCGATTGCCGCTCGACGCTCGAGCTGCTCCGGACGCTCGGCTACGTCATCGAAGAGGGCGACCGATGCTGGGAGATCGATGGAGCGGCGCGCGCTCCGCATGCCGTCGCGCTGATACTCGATTGCGGCAACTCCGGCACCACCGCCCGTCTGGCCGCGGGTTTCCTCAGTGGTGAGAACGGGGCGTTCACGCTGATCGGCGATGGCTCGCTGATGCGGCGCCCCATGCTGCGCGTCGCCGCGCCGCTCGAATCCCTCGGCGCCATGATCAGTACCACCGACGGCACTCTTCCCATAACGATCCTCACGGGCCGGCCGCTTTCCGGAGGTGACCCCGATGCGCCTCTGAATGTGGCCTCGGCGCAGGTGCACGCCGCGCTGCTGCTGGCGATGCTCCGCTCGGAGCGTGGAGGCTCGCTGCGCCGCGTCAGGCCGATGCGCGACCATACGCTCCGGATGGCGCGTCTGTTCGGTGCCGATGTGGCGAGCGATAGCGATGCCGGCCTTCCTGTCGATCACGTTCGTCCCGCCTCGATCGATCGGGATCTCGAGCTGACCGTGCCGGGGGATATCTCCTCGGCCGCGTTCATGATCGCCGCCGCGATGCTTGTGCCGGGCTCGGCGATCCGCCTGAGCGACGTCGGGCTCAATCCGACGCGCACGGCGCTACTCGACGCGCTCGCCGCGATGGGGGGGCGCCTGCGATGGGAGATCGAGCGGGACGAGTATGAACCGATCGGTCGGATCGACGTCGAGTACTCCCCGGATCTGCGCGGCATCGCGCTCGGTGAGGATGGCCCGATCAGCGTCGCCGAGATGATCGACGAGCTGCCGCTGCTCGCGCTTATCGCCGCTCGCGCGCATGGGGCGACCACGGTGCGCGGCGCCGCCGAGCTTCGCGTAAAGGAGTCCGACCGCATCGCCGCGACCGCGCGCGTCCTTCGGTCGCTCGGCCTTGCGATCGACGAGCATGAGGATGGCTTTACGGTCGAGGGACCACAACGGGTGACGGGAGGAGTGATGATTGATCATCATGGCGACCACAGGCTCTGCATGCTCGCGGCCGTCGCCGGGCTGATCGCCGAGCGCTCCGTCGAGATCGCCGCGCCGGAGATCGCGGCGGTCTCCTATCCGGAATTCTGGAGCGACCTGCAACGCCTTGCGGGAGGCGGCCTGCAGGGGGATCCGCCGGGGAGGAACGTGCCGTGAGCGTCGATCGGATCGATCATGAAGCTGCCGCGGGATCGCACGGCGATGCCCCATCGAGCGTGGTGCTCATCGGTGAGAACATCGCCCACTCCCGTTCCCCACGCATCCACAATCATCTGTTCGAGCGCTTCGCGCTCCCCTATCGCTATGAGCTGATGCCGCTCTCCGAGGCCGAGGTTCTTCCGGCCCTTCGGCGCATGAAGCGCGGCGGTTACAGGGGGGCGAACGTCACATCCCCCCATAAACAGACCGTGATGGCCGGGCTCGATGATCTGTCGGATGAAGCGGCGAAGCTCGGCGCCGTCAACACGATCATCTTCGAGGATGGCCGCGCGACCGGCCACAACACCGATACGTACGGCTTCGCCCGGTCGCTCGATGGCCTGATCCGGCTCGATGTCCCGTTCACCGCCGCGATTCTCGGCACCGGCGGCGCGGCGCTCGCGGCGCTCTATGTTCTTCTCGGCGCTCCGGGTCTGGAGTCGCTGGTCATCTATTCGCGCGATGCGTCGCGCGCCGCAACACCGGCCGGGCGCTGGGGCGATCCCCGTCTGCGCGGCGCCGCGCTCGATGACTTCCGGCCAGCCGATCTTGTTGTGCATGCAACGCCGGTGGGGTTGGCGGGAAGCTCCGGCGCGTTGCTGGGCGCGGACCGGCTGCGGGGGACCGGGATACTCTACGAGATGATATATTCCCCGGCCGAGACGGCGCTGATGCGCGCGGCGCGGGAGGCGGGGGCACGGGCTGTCGGCGGCGGACCGATGTTCATCGGCCAGGCAGCGCGCGCGTTCCAGCTCTGGACCGGCATTGCAGTCGGGGAGCATGATATGCCGGCAAATCTCTTCACGGAAGAACGTTCATGATCATCTGGCTACAGGGACCATCGGGAGCGGGGAAGACGACGGTCGGGCGGAGGCTCGCCGCCATGCGTGGTCTGCCGTTCATCGATCTCGACGAGGAGATCGAGCGGGCCGAGGGGCGGAGCATCCTCGATATCTTCAGCGGTGACGGCGAGGCCGCGTTCAGGCGGATGGAGTGGAACGCGTTCTTCGCTCTTCTCGACGAGGGGAACTCGCCGAAGGTGGTCGCGCTCGGCGGCGGCGCGATCGCCGATCCAGCCATCCGCGCCGCGCTGCGCGCCTCCGGCGTTCGCGTGTCGCTCGACGTGGATGTGCTGACAGCCATCGCCCGGCTCGAGGGGGACGTGCCCCGGCCGCTGCTGTTCGAGGAGTCCCCCGCCGATGCATGGCTCCGTCTGTATCGCCGCCGGGCCAGGCTCTACCACGACGCCGATATCGCCGTCGATGCTGCGGGGACGCCGGAGGATGTCGCCGCCGCAATCAGCGCGGCGATCGATACGCTCGGCCAGCCGCTCTGGTCCTCGACGTCGGTGCTGGCCGGTGAACGCTGTACCGTCTCATCCTGGCGCTCGCTCTACACGCTGGCCGCGCAGATGCGGCGGCTGGCCGAGGGGCGTCCGCTCTGCGTTCTGGCCGATGCATCGGTGGCGGCGATCTACCCGGAGTATTGCCATCCCGGGCGGGAGGGGGGAGATCACCTTCTGGTGATGATCGAGCCAGGGGAGTCGGGGAAGAATCTGAAGGCCGTCGAGGAGATCGCTTCGGCGATGGCGCGCTACGGGCTTACACGCGAGGCGACGATCATCGGGATCGGCGGCGGCGTGGTCACCGATATGACGGGGTTCCTCTCGTCGGTCTATATGCGTGGCGTGCGCTCCATCTACGTTCCGACCACGCTTCTCGGTCAGGTCGATGCCTCGATCGGCGGGAAGACGGCGGTGAATGCCGCGGGTGTGCGCAACCTTCTGGGCACCTTCCGGCAGCCGGAGCATGTGTTGATCGGGAGCGGATTTCTCAGGACGCTGCCGGAGCGGGAGCTTCGCTCCGGGTTCGTCGAGTCGCTGAAGATGGGGATCGCCAACTCCTCGCTTCTGGCCGATGCGGTCGAGCGCGCTACGCCTGCGATCACATCCGGAGAGATGCCGGAGAATATCGATGAGCTGCTCCGGCTGAGCGTGGCGACGAAGCTCGATGTGGTCGAGAAGGATACCCACGACACCACGCTCCGCCTCTCGCTCAACCTGGGCCATACGTTCGGTCATGCTCTGGAGGGGGTCGAGCCCGATCGTTACGCGCATGGCGAGGCGGTCGCGTTCGGACTGATAGCGGCGGCGGAGATGGCGCGCAGGCTCGGGGATATCACCGAGGCGCGCCGCGAGTGGATCGCCTCCCGCGCCCTTCCCTTCACATTGAGCGCCGGGACGAGGCACGATATCCCCCGTCTTCTGGCGGCGATGGAGTCCGATAAAAAACGCTCCGGCGATGGCCTCCGCTTCGTGCTGCCGACCGAGACTACCGGCGTCCGCATCCATGCCACCGAGGACCGCGCGCTTGTCGCGGGTGCCATGGAGTATGCTTTCGAGCGTATCGCCGGGGGAGCCTGAATTGTTCCCGGCGCGATGATATCCTATCATACCTGATCCGCAGTGACCATGCTTATCTACATCATCAACGGGCCGAACCTGAACCTGCTCGGCCGGCGCGAGCCGGAAATCTACGGACACGAGACGCTGGAGCAGATCGAGGGGATGATCCGTGGCGATGTGGGCGATCTCGGCGCCGAGCTTCGCTTCGCCCAGTCGAACAGCGAGGGAGAGATCATCGATCTGCTCCACGCCGCCCGCTTCGAGCACGCGGCCGATGGGGTGGTGATCAATCCCGGGGCCTATACTCACTACTCGATCGCCATCCGCGACGCGATCGCCTCGATCGCCATCCCGACCGTTGAGGTGCATCTCTCCAACACGCATGCGCGCGAGGAGTTCAGGCGGATCTCGGTTGTGGCCCCGGTCTGCACCGGGCGCATCGAGGGGCTGGGCTGGCGGGGCTATGCCGCGGCGATCCGTACGCTCGTCGCGATGCTCTCCCGGTAGCTCCCGCGGGCGACGGACTTCGGATTTTTTCCATCAGCATGATGGTGGATATCATCATTCCATTTTCGATCGGCAGCTTATGGCAAATACATTCGGCACGCTCTTTCGCCTGACCACATTCGGCGAGTCGCATGGGGCGGGCGTCGGTGCCGTGATCGATGGCTGCCCGGCCGGCGTTCGGTTCGATCTCGAGCTGCTCCGTCGCGACCTTGCGCGGAGGAGGCCGGGGCAGGCGCTCACCACCGCGCGCAACGAGGCAGACGAGCCCGAGGTGCTGAGCGGGGTCTTCGAGGGGCTGACCACCGGCGCCCCCATCGCCGTGCTGGTGCGGAACACCGATCAGCGCTCGAAGGATTACGCCGAGCTCAAAGATCTCTATCGCCCCTCCCATGCAGACTTCACCTATACGCAGAAGTATGGCGTGCGCGATCATCGTGGCGGCGGCCGCTCCTCGGCGCGCGAGACGCTGGCGCGCGTGATCGGCGGTGCCGTGGCGCGGATGCTGCTTGCCCATGAAACCCCGGTCGTCGTAACCGCGGCGGTCGTGGGGCTGGGTCCGATCGCAAGCAGTCGGGCGATCAGCGAGATGAACCCCGAGGCCATCTACCGCTCTCCCGTCCGGTGCGATGACCCAGAGGCCGGGGGAAGGATGGCGGCGTATCTGGAAGAGCTGCGCGCGGCAGGGGACTCGACCGGGGGGATCGTGGGGGCGAGCGTCGTCGGCGTGCCGGCCGGCCTCGGGGAGCCGATCTACGACAAGCTGAACGCGCGGCTTGCCGGCGCGATGATATCGATCAACGGCGCGATGGGGTTCGAGGTGGGGGCGGGGT
>Ga0164241_10000204_pt1 | contig 142663 bp, 137 predicted proteins | sample OricomyardsoilBY_FD_108780 | JGI IMG/M metagenome (GOLD analysis project Ga0164241, IMG submission 108780) | Backyard soil microbial communities from Emeryville, California, USA - Original compost - Back yard soil (BY) | ecosystem: Environmental > Terrestrial > Soil > Unclassified | place... | reverse complement strand
CGCATAGGGGCTGGAGCAGTCCATGCGGATCTTGCCGTCGTGATCCACCGTCATGAAGCCGAAGGTGGGATCCACGCGGGTGTTCACCACCTCGATGTGGATGCCATGGCGCGCACTGATGCGCTCCCAGTAGGCAACGCCCGCTCCGCCCAGCGGATCCACACCCAGCTTCAGCGATGCATTGCGGATGGCCTCCATGTCGATGACCTGTGCCAGGTCGTCGATGTACGGCTGCGCGAGATCTTCCTCATGAATGGTGCCGCCAGCGAGGGAATACGCGGTGCGCTTCACATCCCGGTTGCCATCGCGCAGCAACGCGTTGGCGCGATCCTGAATCCACTTCGTCACCGCCGTGTCGGCAGGCCCGCCATCGGGCGGGTTGTACTTGAAGCCGCCGTCCTCCGGAGGATTGTGCGAAGGCGTGATGACGATGCCATCCGCCTTGCGCGCGACCTTGCCGCGGTTGGCAACCAGGATGGCGCGGGAGATGACCGGCGTCGGCGTGTAGCCATCGCCTGACTGGATCACGGTGTGCGCAGCGTTGGCAGCCAGCACTTCCAGCGCGGTGCGCTGCGCCGGGCCGGAAAGAAAATGCGTGTCCTTGCCGACGTACAGCCGGCCGTCGATGCCCTCGGCGCGGCGGAAGTCGCAGATGGCCTGCGAGATCGCGAGGATGTGCGCCTCGTTGAAAGAACCCTTGAGCGAGGAGCCACGGTGCCCGCTGGTGCCGAAGCTCACGCGTTGCGCGGGATCATCCAGGTCGGGGCGCTGCTCGAAGTAAGCGCGCTCGAGCTTCGTCAGGTCGGCGAGGATTTCCCTGGGTGCGGGTTTGCCGGCCATTGGGGACAAGGGCACTTTCATCTCCGATCGTTGGGGGACCGCTGCAGGCGTTGGCGATACTCGCGCACATTGTCGCCGGAGATGCGACTGAACGACCGGCCCGCCAGTTCAGCGACTAGAGCCCCCACCCCCGCGCGCGCAACGTCACCGTGCCTGTAGTCTTCTCCATCGCCTGCCGCTTTTCGAATTGGGCCCGCACCGCCTCGAGCTGCTGGGCGGTCAGGATGCCGGCGGCATTGTCCAGAATGCGGCGATCGCCCTCCACGGCGCGATCCACCTCCGGTACCTGGCCCCACTGCCCGTTGCTGCGCAGCTGCTTCATTTCCTTTTCCACACGTTGCTGCTCGGACGCCATCACTCTGGTCATCGACAGGTCCTGGTCAGTGGAAAGGGGTTGGCCGGACTGTGCCAGCAATGTCCTGAGGTTGGCCATCCTCACGCGCGCAATCTCGGTCTGCTGGACTACTTCCAGCTGCCCATACTTCTCCGGGCCCAGCATCGCCATGAGCGTGTCCTGGTCCTGCTTTTGTTGCGCCTCCTGCTGGCGCTTCATTTCTTCGATTGCGGCAGGATCCGGGCCACGGGCCATGAGATCCAATTGCTGCGCGCTATCGCGCAACTGCCCTTCCGCCATGACGTCCAGGATCGCATCTGCCTGCTCTTCTGAAATGCCGAGCTCTCTCGCGAACAGCGGATTGCGCTGCTTGAACTCGGCACGGCTCATCGCAAGGCGAGCCTTGTGGTACTCGGGATCGTCCAGCTTGATCTTGTCGCGCTGGGCACCGACCGAAGCCACCGACGCGTAACCGCCCGTTGTCCTGCCACCTGTTGCAACGAGTCTGGATAGTGCAATGGCCGACGGGACTGGCGGGGCAGGCGCTGCCACCGCTGGCTGGACTCGGGCATCGGCCAGCTGGCCACGGAGCTGATCAGCAAGACTGCGCTCAGACTCCAATGCCTGCTGCGCCGTCTGCAGATCCTGCTGCGTCATCTGCAGCTTCTGCTGCGCGGCCTGCAAGTCCTGCCGGGCGGTCCGCAACTGGCGCCACAACAGTGCGGACGTGAAGACCAGAACCACCAACGCGACGATAACCGGTATTCGATTGCGCATAGTCACTCCCTGTTGACCCGGGCCATTGATCCTGCGCGCTGCGACTTGACGAATCAACCTCCGGCGAACAGCGCGAACCCTTCAGCCGCGCACCCGTCACCTGAATCCATCGGGCCCCACGCCTTCTCAGAACCGTGCCGTCAACCTCAAGGTCTGGCCGTTGCGGGAAACCAGCACACCGACATCGACATCCTTCGAAAGCCCATCCAGCACCTCGATCAACTGCGGTCCGGAGGTGATCGGCGTTCCGTTGATTTCGAGCAGGATGTCGGCCTCCTTCATCCCGGCATGGTCGGCCGGGGAACCTGTGCTCATGCGCGTGACAGCCAGCTTGCCGACCAGCTCCGTGGGCACACCGGGCGCCGCCTTCACATAGTCGGTCATCACGCCCAGTCGCGGCGGCAAGGCCGAAACATCAACGGTCTTTTCCTCAGCTCCCAGCGGCTTGACGGCCAACGCCCGCACCTGTGGATCCGCATCATCGCGGGCGATCTTCGCCAGCGCCTCGCGCACCCTGGGGTCATCAGTGCGTCGGCGCAGCGACTCCACGGCAAAACTGCGGTCGAGCCACGGCTCACTGGCGTCGAGACTGTCGAGCAGCATGTCGGTGATCGCGGGATGCTTCATGTACGACAGCTCGCTGACCAGGGTAAACGAGGCACTGGCGTATGCCTTCGAATCTGCAGCAGCCCTGGGCAGCACCTCGGCCAATGCGCGCATGCCCGCGTCATCCAGCGCCCGCAGGATGCGCCCGTCCGCGGAGTAGACGGCGTACATGCGCGTCGTCGGGAGGCCGTAGGCGTAGAAGAACGCCTTGATGCGATCCGTTGGCGACTGGCCGGTGTCCTTGAGGGAAGCCAGGACGTAATCCGTCCAGACGGACTCGGCACCGAGCGCCCGTTGCGCCAGTGCACGCACCATGGGATCCGGGTCCCCCACCCCTGCTGTCTCCAGCGCACTTCGGGCTTGCGGATCGGTGGCGAAGTCCGCAACCAGCGTTGCCAGCGCCTGCACGCGGGTGTCCTGGTCCGCGTCGGTGCGCAGCGCCGCCACCAGCGGGCGCAGCAGCGTGGGGTCGCCGCTGCCACGCAGCGTGTACCAGACCTGGGCGCGTGTCGCCGGGTCCGGCGCGACTGAGGCCAGCTGGATCGCAGCGCGTACCACGGCCGGGTCGCGCAGACCGGCGGGGAATGCTCCCATCGCGGCCGATCCTCTGCCAAGGGAGCCCAGATCCGCCAACGCCTGCCGGCGCTCGCCGGGCTCCAGCGTCTGGTCGAACAGTCGCGCCCGCAGGTCGCGTTGCAGCTGCGGGTCAACCGGAAATACGGACTTGCGCAGCGTGACGAGCAGGCGGCGTGCAACCCCGATGGGATCCGCACAGGTTGGGTAGCTCAGCGTGTCCATGGATGACGGGCTCGCACACGCAGGCGCGACCTCGCCCGTCGCGCCCGTGTGATAACCGCGGAGCACCCGGCCAGCGGGCCCAATCTGCTCCGCCGCCATGTTCACCCAGAAGTCGTCCTTGGCGGTCGCAGATGCCGGTGCAGCGTTGCCCTCCAGCGTGAGCCTGTAGTCGGCCGTTGCCGTTGCATCAACGAGCGTCAATCCAGGCACATCGCGCAGGCCATCGACCAATGTCGTGTAGACGGTTTCCAGAGCAGCCTTGCGGGATGGGTCATCGACGTCGCTCTTCAAGGGCGGCACGTTCACGGTGAATGGCTGGACCGCAGGCCCAACCGGCGGGGCTTCACTATCCTGAGTTGCGGACGTTGTCTCCGTTGAGGTGGTGTCGACTGATACCGGTGCATCCGGCGCATCGCCCGGTGGTACATCCAGCACGTGCACCGACTCCGCGATGACCGTGGTCGCAGCGGGTTCCAGCAGTCGCATCGCGAGCATCGCCGCGGCGGCGCCAAGCGCGAGCACTGCGCCAACAAGTACCCATCGATTCACCGATCCCCGGTGTGACTTTTCTGCAAGCCGCAGCTTTACCGCTGCCCGCACCTGTGGCCCTGGCGTTGTTGGCGCAAGTGCGGCGCGCAGTTGCTGCTCAAGATCCATGTGCATCTCCGGTGTATTGCGCGCGTAGCCACTCCAGCGACCGGCGCAGGTGACTCTTCACGGTGTTGACGGACATGTCGAGCGTGGCCGCGATGTCGGAAGGATCAAGATCCTCCTGGTAGCGCAGCAGCAGCACGACGCGCGCCTCGGGCGCCAGCTCCAGCAACAGCCGGCGCAGGCGTGGACCCGCCAACGGATCGGTTCCGCTCTCGGGCGCGACGGGTTCGTCCGTCGTGGGAAGTGATTCAATCGGCACCAGCTGCGGGCGCCGCCGCTGGTCGCGCAGGCGGTTGAGGCAGCGATGCGTGACCGTGCGCAGCAACCAGCGCCGCAGATGACCGGCCCCGGATATCCGGCCGAGCGCACCATGCAGCTGGACGAAAACGTCCTGCGTCAGCTCCTCGGCATCGGCACGCCGACCCGTGAAACGCAGCGCGATGCTGAACACGCGCGCCTCGTGCTCACACATCAGCTCATCGAAGCCGGCCCGCTCGCCACGTTGCGCACGCGCGAGGCTGTCTTCGCAGCGGTGGGCCGCAAGGGTCGGGTCGGTCAGGGACATGGCGGATTCGGAGTCCACATGACCTCTAATAACACCGCCGGCGAGCCCCGGGGGTGCAGCGATCGCCCGTCAGGCGACGAACGCGCAGGCGCGTGGTCTACATGCCACCGCCGGGCGGCATGTGCGCGTGCTCGCCGGCGTTCTCGACGATCTGTGGACGCCATTGTTGCGACGGGCAAGGTCGTGGCACAAGGCGAGGTTGCCGCGGGCAACACCTTGCGGTTAGCGTAGCCGCACGCAATGCAGGGGATCATGATGCGTGCGCAACGGCATGCCGAATACTGACAGGGATGCGCCGCTTACCGGCGCTGCCAGCCTGTTGCATACCCTGGCCGATGCCGGCATTGAGGTTTGCTTTGCCAACCCCGGCACCTCCGAGATGCATTTCGTGGCGGCACTTGGCGCGCTGCCGCAGATCCGGCCGGTGCTGGGACTGTTTGAAGGCTGCGTCAGCGGCATGGCCGATGGCTACGCGCGCGTTGCCGGCAAGCCGGCCCTGACGCTGTACCACCTGGGCACGGGGTTCACCAACGCCGCGGCCAATCTGCACAACGCGCGGCGCGCGAAAAGTCCCATCGTCAATGTCGTCGGCGATCACGCAACCGGGCACAAGCGCTGGGACAGCCCGCTGAAGACCGACATCGAGGCGCTGGCGCGCCCGATGTCCGACTGGCTGCACATGGCGCAGTCGACCCACACGTTATCGGCCGATGGCGCCGCCGCCGTGGCCGCCGCGCGCGCACATCCGGGACGCATCGCGACGCTGGTCCTGCCGGCGGACATTTCCTGGGGAACGACACACGGTCACGCAGCACCGCAACCTGTGCCATCACCACCTCCGCCGGATCCCGCTGCGGTTGCCCGCGTCGCAAGGATTCTGCGCACGCGTGGCTCCACCTGCGCGCTGCTGGTGCGCGCGGCAGCCGGCCAGCCGCGTGGCCTCGCGGCCCTGCAACGCATCTGCGCGGCAACGGGCGCGAAGCCACTTCATGACCTGGTCGCGCCGCGCGTGTTGCGCGGTGCGGGCCGATTTGCGGTGACACGCGTGGCGTATCGCGCCGAGGATGCGGTGGCGCTGCTTGCCGGCGTGCGTGACCTGATCCTCGTCGGCGCACCCGCACCGGTCGCGCCCTTCGGCTATCCGCAGTTCCCCAGCTGGCTCACGCCCGAGGATGCGGCACAGACATGGCTGGCGCAGGAGCACGAGGATGAAGTGCAGGCGCTGGAAGCACTCGCCGCCGCACTGGGCGCACCGCCGGTTGCGGCAACGGGCAGCGCGCGCGCGGGCCTGGACAAGCCGCGCGGCACTCTCGATGCTGCCGCGCTCGGTCGCTCGCTCGCCCGTCATCTGCCCGAAGGCGCGATCATCTCGGAAGAAGCCATCAGCATGGGACCCGCGCTCGCAGCGCAGACAGCGCTCGCAGCGCCACATGTGCACCTGACCAACACTGGCGGCGCGCTGGGAATCGGCATTCCGCTGGCCACCGGCGCGGCGATCGCGGCCCCGGATCGCAAGGTCGTGAACCTGCAGGCCGACGGCAGCGCGATGTTCACGCTGCAGGCGTTGTGGACCCAGGCACGCGAGAAGCTCGACGTGCTGACTGTCATCCTGGCCAATCGCAGCTACGCGGTGCTGCGCGCGGAAATCCCACGCGTCGGCGCGCAAGTCGAGGCGGTGCTCGCCGGGAGCCTGCTCGACATCGACCGCCCCGACATCGACTGGGTTGCCCTCGCGCATGGCATGGGCGTCGAGGCCGTGCGTGTCACCACAGCCGAAGCATTCGACGACGCACTGACTGCCGCCTTGCGCGAGCGCGGCCCGCGGTTGATCGAAGCCGTGATGGTTGCCCGATGAACCGGCCCGGCACACCGGACTGGTCGCGCGCTGCGCAGATCGTCGTGGCGATGGTTGCCGTCGCGTTGATGCTGGACGGCGTGGACGCGCAGGCGCTGGGGCTTGCCATACCGCCGCTGATGAGCGAATGGGGCCTCACGCGCGCGGACTTCGCACCCATCACTGCCGGCAGCCTCATCGGCATGGCCATCGGGGCGACCTTCGGTGGCGTCATCGGCGATCGCGTCGGGCGGCGCGCGGCACTGATCGGCAGCCTCCTGCTGTTCGGTTTGCCAACTGGTCTTGCCACCATGGCACATGGCACCGGCAGTTTCGGCGCGTTGCGCGCAGTGGCGGGCCTGGGTCTTGGCGCGACGCTGCCCAATGCCACGGCGCTGATCGCCGAGTTCATGCCGCTGCGCCTGCGCAGCCTCGGCATGTCCATCGCGATGTTCGTGCAGCCACTGGGCTCGATGACCGCCGGCCTGCTGGCGGCGGTGCTGCTGGAAAGCCACGGCTGGCGCAGCCTGTTCCTGATCGGCTGCGCGGCGCCACTGGCGCTCGCATTGCTGTTCGCGTGGAAGCTGCCGGAATCGCCGGGCTTTCTGACCCAGGGCGCGACCCCGGTCCGGCACAAGGCTTCGCTGGGCGCGTTGCTCGTCACCGAACGGCGCCGTGACACGCTCATCGCCTGGCTCGCCTGCTTTCTGTCACTGCTGGCGTTGTACAGCGTGCTCAGCTGGGCGCCAGCCATGCTCGCCGCAGAACAACTGCCCCTCGCCTTCACCGGCACCGCGATTGCCACGTTCAGCATTGGCGGCATCGTTGGCAGCTTCCTGTGCGGGCTGATGATCAAGAAGTGGGGTTCGCGCAGCGCGCAGCTGGTGATCGGCGCCACCGGCATCGCGGCCGGCGTGCTGCTGATCGTGCTGTTCCGTTCAGGTGCCGCGACGACGACGGTCATTGGCGTGCTGATGCCCTTCGTCGGCGTTGGCGCGGCCGGAACCCAGACCACGCTGTTTGCGCTCGGCGCACACCTCTACCCCACGGAACTGCGCGCCACAGGCCTCGGCGCCATTCTCGGCGTGGGCCGGCTGGGCGCGGTGGCCAGTGCATGGGTGGGCGCCATGGCCGTGGACGCCGGCGGCGCGGTGGGGTTCTTCACCCTGTTTGCCCTGGCGATCGGGGCATCGACGCTCGCTTGCGTTGTGATCCGGCGCTCCATCCCACCGGTATCGTAGGGACGCATCGGCGCGTCAGACGAACCTGCCCTCCGGCTCCCACCAGCCGTGCACCTGCGTGTGCAGCCGGAACGGCAGTTTCACGCGCGCAACCGGCCCATCCGCGAGACGCATGGCGTCGGCGATGACCAGTTCCGAGCGCATCTCGGCGAAGTCGTTGGCCACGGTCAGGATCCATCCCTCGCCCTCGGGTGCATCACGCCGTGCCGGCACGAACTGTGGCTCGGCGAGCCCATGGGTGTTGCCGGCGGACAGCCGTTCGTGGCGGCCGGTGTGGTGGTCGAACTGCCAGATGGCGTTGGCCACCCGCACGGAAAGGTTGCCACCACGCGCCCGGTCGAACGGCAGGGACGGATCGACCATGAGCATGTAGCTGTAGCGGAATGGCTGGCCGATGTAGCGATCGTCAATGCGCACCAGTGACGTGCCGCGCTGGCCATCGAACAGGATCTCCTCCTGCCAGCCATCAGCACTTGAAGACAGATCGAACGTCCAGCGGCGCATGGTCGGCGAGACACCGGACACGTCGAACGGCGAACCATCCGCATTGGGAAAGAACGGGTGAAAGTTGTTGCTGGCCACCGGCGCGTCGAGGATCACACGGTTGCCCTCGGTGCGCGCATTGGTCGTATGCGCAAGCATGTTCTGCGCCGGCGTCCCGCGGAACCAGCGGATGTCCTGCACATCCCCATCACGCGGAATGATTGCGACGTGGCACGGCAGGCTCCGGTCGTAGGTCCAGTGGATCAGCCCGGCTTCGAGCCGCTCGCGGCTGGTGGTCACGCCGGTGGTGGGCAGGATGATGTGGCGGTCGGTGATCGCCATGTCATGCATCATGCTGACCAGCGGTGCCTTGAACCACCACTCGCGGGTCAGCTTGCCATGGCGGTCGAACACGAATACCGCCAGATCGTCCGTGGCATCACCGCGCGCTTCGTAGGAAAACGCGATCATCTCCCCGGTGCGCGGATCGATCTTCGGATGGGCGGTGAAAGTCTGCGCGCGCATCTGGCCGTGGAAATCATATTCACCCAGCGTCGCGAGTGTGGCAGGGTCCAGCGTCATCGGCGGGCTGCTCTCCTTCATCGAGAACAGCAGGCCATGGTGGACCATCGGCGTGGTGTTGCCGGTGTTCATGCTCATGTGCGCGACCGACGGATCCGATGTCAGGCGGTTGCGATAACGGCCGAACAGCGCCCGGCGCGCTGCTCTTTCGGCCTCGTAACGCGGCGTGCGGATGTAGCGCGTGCGGAAATCCACGTGTCCGTCCGCGAAGCGGAACAGGTCCACCGCGCCGTCGGCGTTGTAAGGTGTGTCGTCGGCGAAGCGCGGCGGGTAGCGCCGGTCGAGGCAGGAGCGAAAGAAGCTGCCACGCAGGCCGCCCGGCACCTCGCCTTCGACCTCACAGTCGTGCAGGTCGGCTTCGAAGCGCAGCGGCGCGAAGAAGCCGGTGGCGGTCGGATCCCCTTTGAAACTCACACCCATTGCGGCGGATTATGCTGCAAACCATGATGAGAGGCGGGAGGGCGCTGCCCATGCGTGATCTGCACTGGCGACGAGTGAACCTGTGGTGGTTGCTGGCACTGCTGGTTGCAGCCGGCACAGGCGCCGAGACGCCACCGGTGACCACCGGCGCAGCTGTTTACGCGAGCTACTGCGCCAGCTGCCATGAAGTGCCGACTGCGCGCACGCCGCCACGCGCGGCGCTGGCGCAGCTGTCACCGCGACGCATCCTGCGCACGCTGGATTTCGGACTGATGATGAGCGTGGCATACCCCATGCGCCGCGACGAACGCGAACTGGTGGCGAACTACCTCGGCAAGGGCAGCGACGCATCCGCGCCGCCGGCTGCGGCGCTTTGCAAGGCATCCCAACCGATCTTTCCGCGTGCCAATGCGGCGAGCTGGACGAGCTGGAGTCCGGGTGCAGACAACACGCGCTTCCTGCCTGCTGCCGCCGCCGGATTGACCGCCACCAATGTGGGCAAGCTCAAGCTCAAGTGGTCCTATGGCTTCGCCGGCGACGTGATCGCCTTCGCGGCACCGACGCTCATCGACGGCACGCTGTTCGTCGGCAGTGCCGGTGGCACCATCCAGGCGCTGGACGCGAACAGTGGCTGCATCCACTGGACGTTCGAGACGGACGGTCCGGTCCGGGTGCCCCCAACCATCGCGGAAGATGCCGGGCGCCGGCTGCTGCTGCTCTCCGACCAGATCGGCGGGGTCTATGCGCTGGACGCACGCACCGGCAAGCAGGTCTGGAAAGCCCGTGTGGAAACACACGAGGCGACGCGTCTCACCGGCACCATCGCCACGCACGATGGCCTCGCCTTCGTGCCGGCGGCTTCGTGGGAAGAATCGCGTGCCGTGGATCCGACCTATCCCTGCTGTACCTTCCGCGGCAGCGTTACCGCCGTACGCGTGCATGATGGATCCGTCGCGTGGAAGACCTGGCTGGTGGATGCGCCGACGAAAACCGGGGTCTCCGCTGCGGGCACCGACAAGTTCGGCCCTTCAGGCGTTGGCACCTGGTCCGCGCCCGCCATCGATGCCGCGCGCGGCCTGATGTACGTCGGCACCGGCAACAACTATTCGCATCCGGCGACGCAGCTGAGCAATTCCGTCATCGCAGTGGAGATGAAGACCGGGCGCATCGTGTGGTCGCAGCAGCTGTCACCAGATGACGTGTTCAATGCGCAGTGTGCGCGCGGTGGCGAGACCAACTGCGGGCCGGATCACGACTTTGCCGCGGCACTGATGCAGATCCGCACGACGGCGGGACGCGAAGTGCTGGTTGCCGGCCAGAAGTCGGGTGTGGTGTACGGGCTCGACCCCGCGCGGCAGGGCAAGGTGCTGTGGCAGACGCGCGTGGGCAAGGGCGGCATCGGTGGCGGTGTGCAGTGGGGCATGGCCAGTGACGGGCGCAACGTGTACGCGGCCGTATCCGATGCGGCACGCACGGCGGGCGATCTGGGTTCGCTGCAGGTTGGCAACGCAGCGTTCGACCCGATCGAAGGTGGCGGCCTCACTGCACTGGACCTGCTCACCGGCCGCAAGGTGTGGTTCGCGCCCAGCACACCATGCAAGCCCCCGCGCGCCGGCTGTTCACCCGCGCAGCCTGGTGCAGTCACCGCCATCGAGGGCGCTGTGTTCTCCGGCTCGATGGATGGGCATATCCGTGCCTTCTCGACCCGCGACGGCAAGCTGCTGTGGGATTACGACACCGAGCGCAAGTTCGACACCGTCAATGGCCAGAGCGCACAGGGCGGATCACTGGACGGCGCCGGTGCCGTCGTGGTCGACGGAATGGTGTACGTGAATTCGGGTTACCCGCGCATCGGCGGCGCGCCGGGCAACGTGCTGCTGGCGTTTGGCATCGACAGCAAGCGGCCGTAACCTGGCGCAGCACCGGAAAGCCCCACCAGCCGCGCGCCGGCCCACAGGCCGTGTGGCAGGCTGGAGATCACTGGCACACCGGTGCGCTGTTCCAGCGGCGCGATGATCTCCAGCGTGCGGAAGCCCCCGCAGGACACGAACAGTGAATCCGCGCCGTGCGCCGACGCGTGGACGCGTGCGGCGAAGTCGATCAGGTCACGCTGTGTCACCTTCTCGAGATCCGTCATGGCCTCGATGCCGAGACCGGTGATGACCAGCGGCTCGAGACCATGCTCCACGAGGAATGCGCGCAATCGCTCGTTCACGGTGTCGTTGTACGCGGTGGCCACTGCCACGCGATGCGCGCCCACGGCTTTCAGGCCATCGATGACGCCATTGCTCATGGTGGTTGCGGGCAGGCCGGAAGCCTGCGCCATGACGGAACGCAATTGCTGGTTGTAGGCCTCGCCCTTGTAGAAGGTGAGCGACGTGCCGGCGAGCTCGATGGCATCGGCGCCAGCCGCGGCCAGCTTCTTCGCCGCGGCCGGCAGGCGCAGCAGCGCAGCATCGAAGCTCTCGGGTGTCATGCGCTCGATGCCCAGACCCGTAGCGACGAAACGCAGCTGCTGGCCATACATCGCTACCGCTTCCTCGGGGATGTCCGACTTGTCCGGCGGCAGGATCAGGCCCAGCGTGGATATCTTGCCGGCCGCACGTGCGGGCGAGCCCAGCGCGCTCAAGGCAATGGCTGCGCTTGCGGCGGTCAGGACCTTGCGGCGATCGATATGCATGGCGTCCTCCAGAACGGCGGACAGGAAGTTCAATTCGCTCTGTCCGTGCAGTCTGTTCGGATAACGCGTCGTATGTAAAGCAAGAAGCCCCGGCATTTCTGCCGGGGCTTCCCGTATCGATCAATGAACGTGCAAGCGGATCGCTTACATGCCCATGTCACCCATGCCACCGCCCGGCGGCATGTGCGCGTGCTCGCTCTCATCCTTCGGCGCGTCCGCGATCATCACTTCCGTGGTGAGCAGCAGACCGGCCACCGAAGACGCATTCTGCAGCGCCAGCCGCGTGACCTTGGTCGGATCCAGGATGCCGGCCTCGAGCATGTCGCCATACTCACCGGTCGCCGCGTTGTAGCCATAGGCGCCCTTGCCTGCCTTCACGGCATTCAGGACGACCGCGGCATCTTCGCCGGCGTTCTCGACGATCTGGCGCAGCGGCTCTTCGATGGCGCGGGCCAGCAGGCGGATGCCCACGGTCTGGTCCTCGTTCGCGCCTTCCAGGTCCTTCAGACCCTTGAGCGTGCGGATCAGCGCCACGCCACCGCCCGGCACCACGCCTTCTTCAACGGCGGCACGCGTGGCGTGCAGCGCGTCTTCGACGCGGGCCTTCTTTTCCTTCATCTCGACTTCGGTCGCGGCACCGACCTTGATCACGGCCACACCGCCGGAGAGCTTGGCAACGCGCTCCTGCAGCTTTTCCTTGTCGTAATCGCTGGTGGCTTCCTCGACCTGCTGGCGGATCGACTCGATGCGGCCCTTGATGTCCGCGCTCTTGCCGGCGCCGTCGATGATGGTGGTGTTTTCCTTCTCGATGACGATCTTCTTGGCTTCGCCCAGATCGTTCACCGTGGCCTTCTCCAGCGACAGGCCGACTTCTTCGGAGATCACGGTGCCACCGGTCAGCACGGCGATGTCCTGCAGCATGGCCTTGCGGCGATCGCCGAAGCCAGGCGCCTTCACGGCCGCGACCTTCAGGATGCCGCGGATGTTGTTCACGACCAGGGTAGCAAGTGCTTCACCCTCAACGTCTTCAGCGACGATGAGCAGTGGGCGCCCTGCCTTGGCCACGCCCTCGAGCAGCGGCAGCATCTCGCGGATGTTCGAGACCTTCTTCTCGGTGAGGAGAATCAGCGGCTTCTCGAGCTCGGCGACCTGCGTCTGCTGGTTGTTGATGAAGTACGGCGAGAGGTAGCCGCGGTCGAACTGCATGCCCTCGACCACGTCGAGTTCATTGTCCAGGCCCGAGCCTTCTTCCACCGTGATCACGCCTTCCTTGCCGACCTTTTCCATCGCCTGCGCGATGGTCTTGCCGATGGATTCGTCGGAGTTGGCGCTGATCGTGCCGACCTGCGCAATCGCCTTGGAATCCTTGCAGGGCTTGGACAGCTTCTTCAGCTCTTCGGTGGCCGCGATGACGGCCTTGTCGATGCCGCGCTTTACGTCCATCGGGTTGCGGCCCGAGGAAACAGCCTTCAGGCCTTCACGGATGATGGCCTGCGCGAGAACGGTTGCAGTCGTGGTGCCGTCGCCGGCTTCGTCGGAAGTGTTCGAAGCCACTTCCTTGACGAGCTGCGCGCCCATGTTCTCGAACTTGTCCTTGAGCTCGATCTCCTTCGCAACCGATACACCGTCTTTGGTGATCGTCGGAGCGCCGAAGCTCTTTTCGAGCACGGCATTGCGGCCCTTGGGACCCAGCGTTGCCTTGACGGCATTCGCCAGCACATTGACGCCGCGGAACATCTTCACGCGGGCGTCGTCACCGAAACGTACGTCTTTTGCAGCCATGGTTATTTGCCCTCGATGACGGCCATGACGTCTTCTTCACGCATGACCAGGAGTTCGTCGCCGTCGACCTTCACTTCGGTTCCGCCGTACTTGCCGAACAGGACCTTGTCGCCGACCTTCACGTCCAGCGCGCGCACTGATCCGTCTTCCAGGATCTTGCCCTTGCCGACCGCCACGACCTTGCCCTGGATGGGTTTTTCGGTCGCCGTATCAGGGATGATGATGCCGCCAGCCGACGTGCGTTCTTCCTCGAGCCGCTTCACGATGATGCGGTCGTGGAGGGGGCGAATTTTCATGCTTGCCACTCCTTGAGTTCCTTTTTGGATGTGTCCGGGGGTGTTAGCACTCTCGCGGGGAGACTGCTAACCGGGCGGGTATGATAACGATGGAACCTGAGGTTTCAAGACCAGTCGGCGTCTTTTGGGGTGCCCCCTTTGTACAATTCGCCTCCTGAAAGGCCTCGCCTTATGCTGCGCATGCACAAATCTGCCCAATTCCTTGTCCTTGCTGCCCTCCTGGGGTTGCTGGCGGCATCTCTCTGGCCAGGCCAACCCGCGGCACAGGCCGCGGACGCAGGTGCCATCGCGGCCCTGGACCAGCCCGGCGACTGCGGCGATTTCCTCTGCGTGGACGATGCTTTCAAAGTTGGCGCCACCGCCGTGGCACCCGACCGCATCGAGGTCATCTTCCAGGTCGACCGCTGCTGCTACCTGTATCGCGAGCGGTTCAAGTTCAGCCTGCCCGAAGGTGTGCAGGCTGCGCTGGGCACCCCCGATATTCCCGCTGGCGAACACAAGGTCGACGACCTGGGCGAACACCAGGTATTCCATGAAGATGTAGTGGTGCGGCTGCCCGTGGTGCGCGGTTCCCTCGCCGCGTTCACGCTGCCGCTGATCGTTGGCTACCAGGGTTGCAACGAGCCGGCCGGCATCTGCTACCTGCCGCAGACGAAGACCTTCCAGATCTCGATGCCGGAGGCGACGACCATCAGCGAGCTGCCGGCTGTCGGCAGCAGTGTGGATGGCTACGTCTCGAAACAGGACTGGCTCGCCGGCCTGATCCGCGACGGCAATGCATTCCTCATGGTGGGGGCATTCCTGCTGGCGGGCCTTGGCCTCGCCTTCACGCCCTGCGTGCTGCCCATGGTGCCGATCGTCGCCGGACTGATCGCCGGCCAGGGCGCAGGCATCACTCGCAGCCGCTCCTTCCTGTTGTCACTCGCCTACGTGCTGGGCATGGCCGCGACCTACACGGGCGCCGGCGTCGCGGTGGCAGCCGCAGGCCAGCAGGCCCAGACATTGTTCCAGCAATGGTGGATCATCCTGCTCTTTGCGGCGCTCTTTGTTGCAATGGCGCTATCAATGTTCGGCTTTTACACCGTGCAGATGCCAGCGGCCATTCAGACCCGGCTGTCGGCAATGTCCAACCAGCAGAAGTCGGGCAGCTATGCCGGCGTGGCCGTGATGGGCGCGCTGTCGGCGCTGATCGTCACCACCTGCGTGGGTCCGGCACTGGTGGCCGCGCTGTCGGTCATCGGTCAGTCCGGCCAGATGTTCCGCGGTGGCCTGGCACTGTTCTCGATGGCCATGGGCATGGGCGTGCCGCTGCTGGTGGTCGGTGCCTCGGCCGGTCAGCTGCTGCCCCGGGCCGGCGCCTGGATGGACACCGTCAAGCAGGTGTTCGGCGCGTTGATGCTGGCGGTAGCGGTGTGGATGCTGTCCCGCATCCTGCCGGAGCGGGTGACCGTGGCGCTGTGGGCGATCCCGCCGCTGGCGCTGGCCCTGATCCTGGCGCGGGCTGCCTTTCGAACCTCCGGAGCGCGCCTGCTCAGCCGCGGGCTGGCGGGCCTCGCGCTGCTCGCCGCCGTGCTGATGGGCGTGGGTGCCGTGCGCGGGGCTACCAACCCGCTGCATCCACTGCAGACGGCTGCGGCGAAGGTCGAGCTTCCCTTCCAGCGCATCAAGTCGCTGGAAGATCTCAACGCGCAGGTTGCCGCCGCCAATGCGGCCGGCAAGACCGCGATGCTCGACTTCTACGCCGACTGGTGCATCTCCTGTATCGAGATGGAGCACTACACGTTCCCGGAAAGCCAGGTGCGCGCAGCGCTGGCCAACACGGTCTGGCTGCAGGCCGACGTGACCGCCAACGACGAGGTCGATCAGGCGCTGCTCAAGCACTTCGGGATCTATGCCCCGCCGTCCATCATGTTCTTTGGTCTGGACGGCGCCGAGCGACGGCAATACCGTGTGGTGGGCTACATGAAGGCGCGGGAGTTCGCGCCGCTGGTGCAGCAGGCACTGAGTGAGAACGTAGCCGCCAGGCCGGGGGAATGATTTGAAGAAGGGACTGGTAATCGTGTTGGTGGTTGGCATTGCCGCCGCGGTGGGTTTTGTTGTCCAGCGCCTGCTGCCCGGTGATGAGGCGGCCGTGGAACTGGCGCCCACCGCCATGGTCGCCGCAACGCAGACCACCCCGGAACAACCACAGCCACCAGCGCTGAAGATTCCGGAAGATCTGCCGCAGTTCCAGCTCGCCGACCGGGACGGCAAGCAACGCAGCCTGGGCGAATGGAAAGGCCGCCCGGTCATGGTGAATTTCTGGGCTACCTGGTGCGGCCCATGCCGACGCGAGATTCCGCTGCTGAACCAGCTGCGTTCCGACTACAAATCCATGAATCTGGAAATCGTCGGCATCGCGGTGGATTTCCGCGATGACGTACTCGCCTATGTGAAGGAGAACCCCATTTCCTACCCGCTGCTGATCGGCGAGGAGGATGGCCTGGCCGCCGTGCAGGCCATGGGAATGGCCGAGCCCGGCTTTCCGTTCACCGTATTTGCCGACAGCCAGCAGCGCATCCTGATGCTGAAGACCGGTGAGCTGCATCGCGACGATGCCGAGCTGATCCTGGACCGGCTGGCCAAGGTAGACTCGGGCAACCTGCCGCTGGCCGATGCCCGCCAGCAGATCTCGGAAGGGCTGAAAGAGCTGGCCACGCACCGCGCCGCCTCCAAGGCTGGCAGCTAAACAACCAACAACTCGGCCCATTCGGCGAATATGCCGACGTAGTCGGCGACTTTGCGGTTAAATACGCGCCGTCTTTCCATCTTCCGGACTTCGAATGGCGCGGCTGCTGTTGCTCAATGGCCCCAACCTGAACCTGCTGGGCACCCGCGAACCGGGGCTCTATGGCGCGGACACGCTGGACACCATTGTCCAGCGCTGCAGCGCCTTGGCGCGCGAGCTGGGCCACGAACTCATCGCCCGCCAGAGCAACGCCGAGCATGAACTGGTGGCCGAGGTGCAGGGTGCACCGGCGAAGGGGGTGGCATTCATGCTGCTGAACCCCGGCGCGTTCACTCACAGCAGCATCGCGCTGCGCGACGCCATCCTGGGCGTTGGGTTGCCCTTCATCGAAGTGCACCTCTCCAACGTGCATGCACGCGAGGAATTCCGCAGGCATTCCTATTTTTCCGATATTGCCGTGGGCCAGATCGTGGGCCTGGGCGCACTGGGTTACGAACTGGCCCTGCGCGCTGCAGCCGCGCGCCTCGCGGCCGCCTGAATTACGCATTCTCCCTGGAGACCGTCATGGACATACGCAAGGTCAAGAAACTGATCGAGCTGCTGGAGGAATCCGGCATCTCCGAAATAGAGATCAAGGAAGGCGAGGAGGCCGTGCGCATCAGTCGCGCGCCCACCGGCACCCTGATTCCGCAATACATCAGCGCGCCGGTGGCTGCGCCGGCCGCTCCGGCTGCCGCTGCGGCGGCCCCGGCCGCTACCGCGGCGCCGGCTCCGACCGCGCGCCGCAAGGACGACCAGAACATCGTGCCGTCGCCGATGGTCGGCACCTACTATGCCGCCGCTTCACCCACTGCGCCGGCCTTCGTGCAGCTGGGTGATGAGGTCAAGGCCGGCCAGGTGCTGTGCATCATCGAAGCCATGAAGATGATGAACCAGATCGAGAGCGACCGGGCCGGCAAGGTCACGGCCATCATGGTCAAGAACGGCGATCCGGTGGAATTCGGGCAGCCGCTCTTCGTGATCGAGTGATGTAAGAACCCATGCTGGACAAAGTCGTCATTGCCAACCGCGGCGAGATTGCCCTGCGCATCCTCAGGGCCTGTCGCGAACTGGACATCAAGACCGTCGCGGTGCACTCCACCGTCGACAACAACCTGAAGCACGTGCTGCTGGCCGATGAGTCCGTGTGCATCGGGCCGCCGCCCTCGCCGCTTTCGTACCTGAACATGCCGGCCATCATCAGCGCGGCGGAGGTGACCGATTCGACGGGCATCCACCCCGGCTACGGGTTTCTATCCGAGAACGCGGACTTCGCCGAGCGCGTGGAAAAGAGCGGCTTCACCTTCATCGGCCCCAAGGCCGAGACCATCCGCCTGATGGGCGACAAGGTTTCGGCCATCAACGTGATGAAGAAGGCGGGCGTGCCCTGCGTGCCGGGCTCGGGCGGGCCACTGGGAACCGACGCCAACGAGAACATCAAGATCGCGCGCGACATCGGCTACCCGGTCATCATCAAGGCCTCGGGCGGCGGTGGCGGGCGCGGCATGCGCGTGGTGCATTCGGAAGCCGCGCTGCTGAACTCGATCGCGGTGACCCAGCAGGAAGCCCAGGCGGCCTTCGGCAATGCCCAGGTCTACATGGAGAAATTCCTCGAGAAGCCGCGCCACATCGAGTTCCAGGTGATCGCCGACAACTACGGCAACGTGGTGCACCTGGGCGAGCGCGACTGCTCCATGCAGCGCCGCCACCAGAAAGTGATCGAGGAGGCGCCGGCACCGGGCCTCAGTGCGAAGCAGCGCGAGCAGATGGGCGAGCGGGTGGTGGAAGCCTGCCGCGCGGTGGGATATCGCAATGCCGGCACGCTGGAATTCCTGTACCAGGACGGCGAGTTCTACTTCATCGAGATGAACACGCGCATCCAGGTCGAGCATCCGGTTACCGAGATGATCACGGGCATCGACCTGGTGAAAACCCAGCTGCTGGTGGCATCGGGCGAGAAGCTGCCTTTTGCGCAGAAGGACATCCGCTTCTGGGGTCATGCCATCGAGTGCCGCATCAATGCCGAGGATGCCAGGACCTTCATGCCGTCGCCGGGCAAGGTGAACCGCTGGCATTCGCCCGGCGGTCCGGGCATCCGCACCGACAGCCACGTGTACTCGGGCTACTCCGTGCCGCCGAACTACGATTCGATGATCGGCAAGCTGATCGCGCATGGCGATACGCGCCACACCGCGATTGCGCGCATGAAGAACGCACTGGCCGAACTGGTGGTCGACGGCATCAAGACCAACACGGCGCTGCACCAGGAAATCCTCAGCCATGCGGCTTTCCAGGAAGGCGGCCTCGACATCCATTACCTGGAACGACGGCTCGGACTGAAATGAGTGCCAGAGCGGTCGTGCCGGGATTTCTTGCCCTGTCGGTGGACCTGCAGGGGCTCGATCCGGAGGCCGCCGAATCCGCCTGTTTCGCCGCTGGCGCGGTGTCCGTGACACTCACCGATGCGGTCGATGACGCGATCCTGGAACCTGCACCGGGCGAGATCCGCCTGTGGCCACAGACCGTGATGCAGGCGCTGTTTCCGGCCGAAGCTGCCGGACCCGAAGCCATCGTCGCGCTGGCCGATGCGCTGGAGCTGCCGGCCGCACGCATCCGTGCGCACCACGTTGCCGATCGCGCCTGGGAGCGCGAGTGGCTGAAGGATTTTCACTCGATGCGCTTCGGGCGCCGGCTGTGGATCGTGCCGCACCACGAGCAGTTGCCCGATGATCCGCAGCACATCGCCGTGCGCCTCGATCCCGGGCTCGCCTTCGGCACCGGCACGCATCCCTCGACGGCCCTGTGCCTGACCTGGCTCGATTCACGCCTGGCACCGGACAGTGTGGTGATCGACTACGGCTGTGGCTCGGGCGTACTGGCACTGGCCGCGGCCAGGCTGGGCGCACGCGAAGTCCACGCCGTCGACATCGACCCGCAGGCGCTCATCGCCACGCGCGACAACGCGGCTGCCAACCAGCTCGCCGGCAAGATCCACGTGCACGAGCACAGCAGCACGCTGCCGCTGCAGGTCGATCTGTTGATGGCCAACATCCTCGCCGGGACGCTGGTCGAGCTGGCACCGCAGCTGTGTGCGCGCCTCGCACCTGGCGGGCAGATCATCCTGGCGGGCATCCTGCGCCAGCAGGTGCATGAGGTGCGCGCCGGCTTCGCGCCGTGGCTCGAGCTTGCAGTGTTCGCGGAGAAGGACGACTGGAGCGCGCTGGCTGGCCGAGTGGCTGCGGAGGACTGATCCTTGTTCACCACCTGCCCAGCCTGCCGCATGAACCTGGCCGTCACGGCCACGGATCTGCGCCTTGGCCAGGGCTACGTGCGCTGCGGTCGCTGCGAACGCGTGTTCAACGCGTTGATGTCCCTGGCCGATGACCTGGACCCCGAAGAACAATCCGGGCATGCCGCGCATGGCACCATCTCGCTGCCCGCCATCCACATGGAACAGGAGGAGGTCGACCGCGACACAACGCAGCCGGATTCCGCTACCGGCCACGACGAACATGGCGACGCGATCGAGGACGAGGACGAGGGCGAGGACACTCCTGACGATTTTGACGTCACGGACTCGGCGTCCACCGGCACCGTCGAAACCATCGTGCTGGAGGGCGACACCTACCTGCAGACCGAGGAGCACCTGGACGAGGAAGAAGTCCGGCAGCGCATGCGGGATTTCACCGGCGAACCCGAGCCGACGCCCGCGCCCGAGGAGATCGATGCCGACGTCGCGGTCGGCAATGCACCGCGGGCTCACTGGGCGTGGCGCGTGGCGGCGGTGCTGTTGCTGCTGGCGCTGGCCGGCCAGCTGGTGCATCACTACCGGCAGGCGCTGGTGGCGAAGCCATGGTTCGAGCAGCCGATGCAGGCGGTATACGGGCTGTTCGGTGTGCGCCTGGAACCGGCCTGGGACCTGGCGGCATACGATCTCAGGCAGCTGGGCGGCGAGGAACTCGGCCCGAACTCCACCACCATCGTGCTGCGGGCCACCGTGCAGAATCGCGCGGCGATGGCACAGCCACCGCCATTGATCCGCGTGCGGCTGGAGGATCGCTTCGGCAATGTGCTCTCGACCACGGCGCTTGAGCCCGTCGACTACCTGAATGGTCAGTCGCTGGCCCGCATGGCCCCCGACCAGCGCCTGGACGTGGAACTCAGGCTTTCGGACCCCAACCGTCAGGCTGGCAGTTTCGATCTGGATGCCTGCCTGCCGGCCACCGACGGCAAGCCGCACTGCGCACACGACCCGTGAGTTTCAACATCGGCCGCTGGCAGATTCCGGCACGCACCATGCTGGCCCCGATGGCCGGCGTCACCGATCGGCCATTCCGCATCCTGTGCCGCCGCTTCGGAGCCGGCCTCGCCGCCTCGGAAATGATCACGGCCGATCAGCGCCTGTGGCACACAGTCAAGTCGCGCCAGCGCATGAACCACGAAGGCGAGCCGGAACCGCGCGTAGTGCAACTCGCGGGCAATGATCCGCAGCAACTGGCCGACGCAGCTCGCGCCAACGTGGACCTGGGCGCGCAGATCATCGACATCAATCTCGGCTGCCCCGCCAAGAAGGTCTACGGCAAGCTGTGCGGATCCGCGCTGCTCGGCGATCCACTGCTGGTGGGCCGCTTGCTCGACGCGGTGGTCGCCGCTGTGGACGTGCCGGTGACGGTGAAGATTCGTACCGGCATCGACAGGCAACATATCAATGCCGTCGAGATATCACGCATCGCAGCACATGCGGGCGCAAGCGCCATTGCGGTGCATGGACGCACGCGCATGGATTTCTACGAAGGCGAAGCCGAATACGAAACAATCCGCGCGGTCGCGCGCGAAGCAGACATTCCGGTCATTGCGAACGGAGATATTGACAGCGCGGAAAAAGCGGAAAAAGTGCTGCAATTCACGCACACAGCAGCAGTGATGATTGGTCGCGGCGCGCACGGCTCGCCATGGATCTTCCGGCATGTCAATGCGTTTCTCGACACAGGAGAAATTTCCGCTCCACTCTTGCGCACCGAGATCAGAGACATCATCCTTGAACACATCACGGCGCTGTACGCATTCCACGGTGAAGCGGCTGGCGTACGGATAGCGCGCAAGCATCTCGGCTGGTACTGCCAGTCGCACTCCGGCACGAAGAACTTCCGGCCACCGTTGATGGCCGCGGAGTCGTCTTCGTCGCAGTACGCCGCGGTGGCGACATGCTTCGGGCGCTGGGCACAGGAAGAAGACAACAAAGAGAACAACGGGACTGGATGGGAGCCAAGGGATGCGCACGAGCCGTACGAACCGCAAGATCGCCAGACCCAAGCTTAGCCTTGTCCCCACCGTCCGCAGCCCCAGGATCGATCCGGGCGCACAACTGCCACTGCGCGATCATGCCGAGCGTGCGCTCGAAGATTATTTCGCCAGCCTGAATGGCCACCGCCCGGCGCGGCTCTACAACCTGGTGCTGCGCGAGGTCGAGGAGCCGCTGTTCCGCACCGTGCTCGACTACGCCAACGGCAATCAGAGCCAGGCGGCGATCATCCTCGGCATCACGCGCGCCACGCTGCGCAAGAAGCTGCGCGAGTTCGGCCTCTCGGCGTAAGCTTGTCGCCCTCGCTGGGGCAGCAAGAGCAAGGTTTCCACGAAGACTTCCATGGATCTGCCGATCCGCCGTGCACTGCTTTCTGTCTCGGACAAGTCCGGGCTGCTCGAACTGGCGCGTCAGCTGGCTGCGCGGGGCGTGGAACTGCTGTCCACCGGCGGGACGGCGCGCGCACTGATCGATGCGGGCATCAAGGCGCGCGAGGTGGCCGACTTCACCGGCTTTCCGGAAATCATGGACGGACGGGTCAAGACCCTGCACCCGAAGATCCACGGCGGCCTGCTGGGCCGGCGCGGTACCGATGATGCAGTGATGGCGCGCGAGGGGATTCTGCCCATCGACCTGCTGGTGGTGAATCTCTACCCATTTGCCGCCACGGTCGCCAGGCCCGACGTGAGTTACGACGAAGCCATCGAGAACATCGACATCGGCGGCCCGGCCATGTTGCGCGGCGCGGCCAAGAACCATGCCGACGTCACGGTGGTGGTGGATCCGGCTGACTACCAGGGCCTGCTGGCCGAACTGGATGCGGGGTCGGGCGCCACGCGCTTCGAATTCCGCGCGCGGCTCGCGGCCAAGGCATTTGCGCACACCGCCACCTATGACGCGCTGGTGGCCGACTACCTCTCGCGGGCACATCCGATTCCCGCCGACCCGTTCCCGGTGAACCTGGGCCTGGGCCTGACGCGCATCGCGGCGCTGCGCTACGGCGAGAATCCGCACCAGCGGGCCGCCTTCTATCGCGCTGCCGGCGCGCCGCCGGACAGCATTGCCGGCGCCCGCTTCGCACAGGGCAAGGAGCTCTCGTTCAACAACATCGCCGATGCCGACACGGCGCTGGAGTGCGTGCGTCCGTTCGAGGGCGCGGCCTGCGTCATCGTCAAGCACGCCAACCCCTGCGGCGTCGCGGTGGCGGACAGTGCTGCAGCGGCCTACCAGCGCGCCTACCAGACCGACCCGACCTCGGCCTTCGGGGGCATCATCGCCTTCAACCGTCCGCTGGACGGCGCGACCGCACAGCAGATTCTCGCGCAGCAGTTCGTCGAGGTGATCGTCACGCCCGAGCTGTTGCCCGAGGCGGCCGCGCAACTCGCGGCCAAGCCCAATGTGCGGGTGCTGGTCACCGGGCCGCTCACGCTGCATCCAGCTCCCGCGCGCGAACTGCGCAGCGTGGGCGGTGGCGTACTGGCGCAGGAGCGCGATGACGGCTGGATCGACGCCGACGGGCTCCATTGCGTCACGAAGCGCCAACCCTCTGCGCAGGAGCGCCGCGACCTGCTGTTCGCATGGCGCGTGTGCAAGTTCGTGAAATCCAATGCCATCGTGTTCGTGCGCGAGGAAGCCACGGTGGGCATCGGCGCGGGCCAGATGAGCCGCGTGTATTCCAGCCGCATCGGCGCCATCAAGGCCGAAGATGCGGGCCTGACCGTGCGCGGCGCGGTGATGGCTTCGGACGCGTTCTTCCCGTTCCGCGATGGCGTGGACGTCGCAGCCCACCAGGGTGTCACCGCGGTCATCCAGCCGGGCGGATCGATGCGCGATAGCGAAGTAATCGCGGCCGCCAACGAAGCCGGCCTCGCGATGGTATTCACCGGCATGCGGCATTTCCGCCACTGAGGGTCCTGGTGACTGCTGGCTACAAGGTGCTGGTGATCGGCGGTGGCGGGCGCGAGCACGCGCTGGCCTGGAAGTGCGCGCAATCGCCGCGGGTCACCGAAGTGCTCGTTGCACCGGGCAATGCCGGCACCGCGCGCGAGGCCAAGGTGCGCAACGTACCCATCGGTGTGGAGCGGCTTGACCAGCTGGCCGATCTCGCCGCGACCGAGGGCGTCGCGCTGACCATCGTCGGGCCCGAAGTGCCACTGGTGGCCGGCATCGTCGATGTATTCGCCACGCGCGGCCTGCCCTGCTTCGGGCCGCGCAAGGCCGCAGCGCAGCTGGAAGGTTCCAAGGCCTTCACCAAGGAATTCCTGCAGCGCCATGGCATTCCCACCGCGGGCTATCGCAAGTTCACGCGCGCGGACTTCGACGCCGCGTGGCTGTTGCAGCAGCCCGCGCCCATCGTCGTAAAGGCCAGCGGCCTGGCTGCAGGCAAGGGCGTGATCATCGCGCAGACAGCCGAAGAAGCCGTGGCCGCCGCCGAATCCATGCTGGGCGGGCGTTTCGGTGATGCCGGAGCCCAGATCGTCATCGAGGAATTCCTCGAGGGCGAGGAAGCCAGCTTCATCGTGATGTGCGATGGCACCCACGTACTGCCCATGGCCTCGAGCCAGGATCACAAGCGGCTGCAGGATGGCGATGCCGGCCCGAACACCGGCGGCATGGGCGCGTACTCCCCCGCGCCAGTGGTCACGCACACAGTGCACGAACGCATCATGCGCGAGGTCATCGAACCCACCGTGAAGGGCCTTGCAGCCGACGGCATGCCGTTCACCGGGTTTCTCTATGCGGGCCTGATGATCGACGCCACCGGTGCACCGAAGGTCATCGAATTCAACGTGCGCTTCGGCGACCCGGAAACCCAGCCGGTGCTGGCGCGACTGAGATCGGATCTGACGGTGCTGTGCGAGGCGGCGCTGGCCGGCAAGCTCGACACGGTCAAGGCCGAATGGGATCCGCGCGCGGCACTGGGGGTGGTCATGGCCGCGCATGGCTATCCCGAAGACGTGCGCAAGGGCGATGTCATCGAGGGACTGGACCGCGTGGCTTCCCTGCCGGGCAAGCTGTTCCACGCCGGCACCGCGATGCAGGACGGCAAGATCGTCACCAGCGGCGGCCGCGTGTTCTGCGCGGTGGGCCTTGGCGCCAGCGTCGCCCTGGCACAGCGCGATGCCTATGCGCTGGTGGATGCGGTGCGCTTCGACGGCTCGCAGGCGCGGCGCGACATCGGCTACCGCGCCATCCAGCGGGAGCGCGGACGCTGAGCACGCGGCGTCGACTGCCGCATGTCAGCCCCCGCAAGCTGGCACTGCTGCGCGGCCTCTTCGGTTTCCTGCAGTTGCTCTCGCCCACCCTTGCCGCGGGCCGGGCCTTCAATCTGTTCATGCGCACCTATCGTCGGCCGCTGCGCGATGCAGATGCCGCTCTGCTGGCGCACACCAGGCGAGCGCAACTCGGGGACGGCGAGGATGCCTTCATCGTCTACGAATGGCCGGCAAGCGGGCCCACCGCCCTGATCCTGCACGGCTGGGGATCCAGTGCCGCGCGCTTCACGCTGCTGTCCGAGGCACTGCACCAGCGCGGCTGGCGCGTGCTGGCGCTGGACGCGCCTGGCCATGGCGCGTCGCCCCGCGACAGTGCGAGCCTGCCGCAGTTCATGGCGAGCCTTGATGCGGCGACCGCGCACTTCGGTCGGCCGAATGCATTGATCGGCCATTCGCTGGGCGCGCTGGCCATCGCCTGCCGTCATGGCAATGGAGTACCGGAGTGGGCCAGCGACCTCAAAGGCGTGGTGCTCATCAGCATGCCTTCAGGGGCGGAGTTCCTGCTCGCCAAATTCATCGACATGCTGGGGCTCTCGGGCGCGACAGAGCAGCGGCTGCGCCGGCGCTTTGCCCAGCGTTTCCAGGCCGAGCCCAGTGCCTATGGATCCATGCCCGGCGCGGCCCGGATCGCTGCACCCGTGCTGCTGCTGCATGACCCGGATGACAACATCGTGCCCTGGGCCCACAGCGCCGAACTGTTTCCGCAGCTGCCGAATGCACAGTTCATCACCACCAGGGGCCTGGGGCACAGCGAACTCACCCGCGATCCGGCTACGATTGCGCGCATCGTGGAATTCCTCGCATGAACATCCGGCGCGCCACCCTTGCCGACCCCGCCGATGCCGCTGCCATCGTGCGGCTCATCGATGCGTACGCACGCGACCCGCGCGGCGGCGGCCAGCCTCTGTCGCAGCAGGTGCGTGAGCAGCTGGTGCCAGGCCTCGCCGCACATCCCACCACCTGCGTGTGGCTTGCGTTCGATGGCGATGAGGCCGTGGGAGTGTGTGTGGGCTTCATCGGCTATTCGACCTTCCGCGCACGGCCGCTGCTGAACATCCACGATCTGGCCGTGCTGGCGACACATCGCGGTCGCGGCGTCGGACGCTCGCTGCTCGCCGCTGCCGAAGACATGGCGCGCAGCAACGGCTTCTGCAAACTCACGCTGGAAGTGCAGGATGACAACCTGCCAGCGCGGCACCTGTACGAGCGGTTCGGCTTCGCGGATGTGCGCTACGGCGATTCCGGGCCGACACGATTTTTGGGGAAGGATCTGCGGACATGAGCCGACTTTTTTTCTGGCGCAGGAAGAATAGAACGCAACCCGATCCCGCTGCGGCACTGGCCGTGACGGCCATCGTCGAACAACCGGTGAGGCAACCCGTTGCGGTACAGCCCGTGCAGCGACTGGTCTACGCGCTGGCGCTGCACAGCCCGCGCGCGGCGGACCCGGCGGCACAACCCGAAGCCAGCCAGAAGGAGGTGGTGCTTGCAGCCAGGCAGGCCGTCGATCAGGTGGGCACCGAGCCGCGCTACACGCCGCGGCGGCCGTCGCTGCTGCCGCAGCTGATGGAAGTCGTGAACGACGAAGAGGCCTCGCTGCGCGCCCTGTCACGCATGGTGATGCAGGATCCAAGGCTCACCGGTGAGATGCTGCGCGTCGCGAACAGCGCGCTGTATCGGGTCAGCCCGACACCGGTCGAAAGCATTGAACGGGCGGCAGCCCTGCTGGGTACCCGAGGCATTCGCATGCTGATCTCCGGCGTGCTGATCCAGCCGCTGGCTCACTCCGGTGCGGGCTCGGACCGGTTCGGCAACCTGATCTGGGACCATTCCAGCTACAGTTCGGCGGCAGCGGATGCCTGGGCCGCACGCAGCGGCGAGGCCGAGCCATTTGCCGCGCAGATGCTGGCGCTGCTGCACGGCCTGGGTGTCGTCACCGTGTACCGCGTACTGATGGACATCTATGCCACACAGCCTGATCTCACGCCCGATGCAGCGGCCATTGCCATCGCACTGGAAAGCGACGCGCCCATCGCCGCCAGCCGGATCGCCAGAAGCTGGGGCCTCTCGGAACGGACCCAGCAGGCGCTGGAGGCGAACGTCGCCGCAGCCGCTGGCGCCGAACCATCACCGCTGACGCGTGCACTGCAATTCGGACTCCTCGCCGGCGGCCTCACATTGCTCTGCCGCCATGGCCGGCTGACCGAGTTCGATGCGCAGGACCAGCTTGAAGCTGCCGGATTCCAGGGGCCGGTGGCCGCACGCGTCTGGGAGCGGTTGCTGCGCGCCTACGTGCGTCCGTAGAGGCGCTAGAAACTCGCGCGCAGAAAGAACTGCGGGCCGTGGTAGCGCAGCTTCAGGTAGCCCAGAAAGAAATCCGGATCGGTGCTGTCGAGCCGGTAGCGGGTGCTGGCGTAGCCGAGGCCCAGCGCGAAGTTGCGTTGCATGCGGTACTGCACGTCGAGGTTCCAGGCCAGTGCACTGGCATCAACGCCGCCGGAGTTGAAGGCCACGATGCGCGCGCCACCATTGGCGCTGAAGCGCTTCGTGAAACGCCAGGTGAAATCAGCGGCCAGGGTTGGATGCGGCCCGGCGGCATCCAGATGCTCGCGCTTGAACGCGGCCGGCGCTTCGATGGTGCCCTCGATCTGCACCAGATGGATCCCGAAGCCCACGCCCAGTTCGAGCGTTTCACGCTGCACGGCCGAGTACGTGTACACCAGGTTCAGCTGGCGCATGTCCATGTGCGAGAGGATCGTTCCGTCCGCGGGCTGAAAGGTCTGGTCGCCGAATTCCAGCGCCTGGCTCAGTGTCGTTGTGCCCTTGCGCCTGAGCTCGTAGAACTGTGCCGCAAGACGATGCCGCGCAGTCATGCGGAACAGCAGATCGATCCAGCCCTGGTTCTTCGTGTCCTGCATGGCCAGCGTGTCTTCGGCGCTGAAGGTCGTGCCGGGCGCGCCCAGTGAGTCGTCATACCGCGCGATGCCCGACACCGACGGCCGGTAATACATGGCGCGCACTGCAAAGCGGTCGGTGATCGGGCTCGCCACCGCGGCAGTGGGTGGCTGCAGCAACGGCCGTTGCGGCTGCGCCGAGGCTTGCTCCGCAGCTTGCACAGCGCCGCACAGCATGATGGTGACCAGCCCGGGGCAGATGCGGCTTCGCATGGGGACGATGATCGACCATGGCGACACCCGGCAGCAATGTGCGCGATTGCCGACTGTGACGGAGTACTGCCTTCGGCTCATGAACGGCCCGCGGTATCGTCCCGACACAGTTTCGAGTTACCCTCCCAGCCGCATGAACAACCCCCGGCGATTGCAGTTCGCATTCTTGGCGGCGACCGTTCTGCTGGCGCTACCGGCCTCGGCGCTCGATGGGCAGACCGGCATTCACGATCCGGCCACGGTCACCGCATTCAATGGCCGCTACTACACCTGGGGGACGGGCAACGGCATGCCTGGTCTGGTATCCGATGACGGCTGGACCTGGCAGCAGGGCACGCCACTGATGTCCGGACTACCCGGCGGGAAAGCCGGGCCCGAGGTACTGGCACGCGGCGGCAACAACACCTGGGCACCGGATGTCATTCACGTCGGCGACAAGTTCTTCGTGTACTACTCGGCACCGGCCCAGCAACCCCGGTCTGCGGTTGGATTGCTGGTGGGCCGGAGCCTTGATCCGCAGTCGCCTGAATACGGCTGGACCGATGGCGGACCGGTGGTGTGGTCCGATGGCGTGGAAGACAGCAATGCCATTGATCCAGGCGTGCTCCTCGATCGCACCGACGGCCGGATGTGGCTCACCTATGGTTCGTACTTCGGCTACATCCGCCTGGTGGAACTGGACCCGAAGACCGGCCAGCGGCGCTATCCCGACCGCCCTGCCATCGATGTCGCGATCAATTCAGAGGCGTCGATCCTGATCCAGCACGACGACTGGTACTACCTGCTGGTCACGCATGGCTCCTGCTGCGCGGGCGCCAACTCCACCTACAACATCCGCGTGGGGCGCTCTCGCAAGGTGACCGGACCCTACCTCGACAACATGGGCATCGACATGCTCGAGGGCGGCGGGAAATTGTTCGCCGGAGCGCGCGGCCGGCACATCGGGCCCGGGCATTTTGGTCTGCTGGACCTGGGCGACGGCGTGCAGAAGTTCTCGTTGCACTACGAAGCGGATCTGGATCGTGGTGGCAGCAGCGTGCTCGATATCCGTCCGCTGCTGTGGCATGACGGCTGGCCAGTGGCCGGCGACAACCTGCAGGCCGGAACGTATTCGCTGGAATCGGCGCGTACCGGCACCGTGCTGGAGCTGGCGGTGCAGGGCGAGCAGGTTGGAGGCGCACGCCGTGGTGGCCGCGGTGGCGGACCTCCCGGCGCGGGTGGTCCCGGCGGTCGCGCTGGCGGTCCTCCTGGTGGAGGTCCTCCCGGTGGCGGCGCCGGTGGCCCCGCGCGTGGCGCAACTGCGGCCGCGGTTGCGGATCAGGATGCCGCGCAGGTACAGGCAAACTGGCCGGCTGGCGCCGTCGATGTGCGTCTCGCACCACCCCTGTTGCAGGCCCAGCAGAAATGGACGATCACGCCGGCCCCGGACGGCGGCGGCTATCCGGGCGCGCCCTACTTTCGCATCGGCATTGCCGGTACCGAGCGCGTGCTGGCGGCCACGACAGGCGGTGAACTGACGGCACTGCCGGCGTACACCGGCGCTGCGGAACAACAGTGGCGCTTCGATCAGCTGGCCGACGGCACGTACCGGATCATGCCCAGGTCAGTGCCCGGCACGGCGGATGAGCTGGCCCTTTCCGCTGTCGGCAGCAGCATGCCCACCCTTGCCAGATTCGATCCGGCGAGTGACCGGCAGCGCTGGAAGGTGGCGGCGCCATGAGGCCGGCAATCCGCAGACTGTGTATGGCCACGCTGGCCGCCGCACTTGTCCATGCAGGCGTTGGCGGCGAGGCGGCAGAAGCCACCCGCGAATTGCCGGCTGCTGCGCTGTCGCGCCCGACCACGGCAACGCGCCCTGTGGATGCGCGTGGCTTCATCCAGCGCTGGCTGGTGCTGGAACCAATTACCGTGCCGGGGCAGCTCACGGAAGGCCCGGTCAAGGCTGCGATCCAGGGCGCCCAGCTGCCCGGCTCACCCACCAACCTGCCGCGCGAAGGCGAGGTGTTCGAACACAACGGGCCGCTGCGCTGGCATGCCGTGGATACCGGGGACTACAACCTCAACCTGTACCACTTCGCGTGGATGCTTTCGAAGCCCACATCCAATGTGCTGTTCTGGGTGGTGACCACAATCGACGCGCCGGTGGAAATGCGCGATGTGCGGCTGGCCATCGGTTCGAATGCCGCGTCCGAGTGGTGGCTGAATGGCCAGAGCGTGATCACCCTCTACAACGACCGGCAGACCGTGATCGATGACGGTGTTTCGAAGCGCCTCACCCTGAAGAAAGGTCGCAACGTGATCCGTGCCGCCATCATCAATGCCGGCGGGGCCACGGACTTCTGTGCCAGGTTCCTGGATTCGAACGATCAGCCGCTTACCGGACTGACGGTGTCGCTGCAACCCTGAACGGCTGTGTACTCTGTGGGCCGCCGCATGGCGGCGGCCAGCGTTGAATGATGACGACAGCTTTGCCGGCGTACTGAATCAACGCTTCATCGCTTCGAAGAACTCGGTGTTGGTCTTCGTGTCCTTCATCTTGTCGAGCAGGAACTCGATCGCGGCGAGCTCGTCCATGGGATGCAGCAGCTTGCGCAGGATCCACATCTTGGCCAGCTCGGTCTGGTCGGTGATCAGCTCTTCCTTGCGCGTGCCGGAACGGTTGATGTTCACGGCCGGGAAGGTGCGCTTCTCGGCGATGCGGCGGTCCAGGTGGATTTCGCTGTTGCCGGTGCCCTTGAACTCTTCGAAGATCACGTCGTCCATCTTCGAGCCGGTGTCCACCAGCGCGGTGGCCAGGATGGTCAGTGAACCACCCTCCTCGATGTTGCGCGCGGCACCGAAGAAGCGCTTCGGGCGCTGCAGCGCATTCGCGTCCACACCACCGGTGAGCACCTTGCCTGAAGACGGCACCACGGTGTTGTAGGCACGCGCCAGGCGCGTGATGGAATCGAGCAGGATCACCACGTCCTTCTTGTGCTCGACCAGGCGCTTGGCCTTTTCGATGACCATCTCGGCCACCTGCACGTGGCGCGCAGCGGGTTCGTCGAACGTGGAGGAAACCACTTCGCCCTTCACCGTGCGCTGCATCTCGGTCACTTCTTCCGGCCGCTCGTCGATGAGCAGCACGATGAGGTAGACCTCGGGATGGTTCGCCGTGATGGAGGTGGCGATGTTCTGCAGCAGCATGGTCTTGCCCGCTTTCGGGGGTGAGACGATGAGGCCGCGTTGACCCTTGCCTATCGGGGCAACAAGATCGATGGTGCGCGCCGTGAGATCCTCGGTGCTGCCATTCCCACGCTGCAGCTTCAGGCGCTGCGTGGGGTGCAGTGGCGTCAGGTTCTCGAACAGCACCTTGTTGCGGGCGCTCTCCGGTGAATCGAAATTGATCTCGCCGACCTTCAGCAGCGCGAAGTAACGCTCGCCATCCTTGGGCGGACGGATCAGGCCGGAGATGGAATCGCCGGTGCGCAGGTTGAAGCGCCGCACCTGGTTGGGGCTGATGTAGATGTCGTCGGGGCCCGCCAGATAGCTGGAGTCCGCCGAACGCAGGAAACCGAAGCCATCCTGCAGGATCTCGATCACGCCCTCGCCGTAGACAGGGTCGCCATTGCGGCCGTAGTGCTTGAGGATCGAGAAGATGATGTCCTGCTTGCGCGAGCGGGCAAGGCTTTCCAGCCCCATCGACTCCGCCAGCTTCACCACCTGGTTGATGGGCTTGGAACGCAGCTCGTTCAGGCTCATGGAGCGGCGGGCCTGCTCCAGCTCGGCCTTGCTGCAGACCTCGCCTTCTGCTGACGGGTCAAACGGCTCCGGATCATAGATCTCGTCGTGCCGTCCGACGTTGCCGTTTACGTTGCCACCACCACCGCCGCCGCCACGATTGCCGTCACGGTGCCGACCCTTGTTGCGCTGCCGGTTCTGGCCACCGCCGCCCTGCCCCCCCAGATAACCTCTCACGACTGCTGACCTCCACCGGCGGTCTGCTGCGCCAGGTTCTGATCCAGGAAGGCAGACAGCTGGGACTTGGACAGTGCGCCAACCTTCTGCGCCTGAACCGCGCCTTTGCTGAACAGGATCAGCGTGGGGATGTTGCGCACGGCAAAGCGTTGCGGCACCTGCGGGTTCGACTCGATGTCGATCTTGGCGATCTTCAACCGCCCTTTGAAGTCGTCGGCGAGATCGTCGAGGATGGGCGCGATGGCCCTGCACGGACCGCACCATTCGGCCCAGAAATCGAGCAACACGGGCTCGGCGGAACCAAGGACATCTTTTTCGAACGTGGCGTCCGACGTATGGACGATAAGGGGATTGCTCACGGGCTTCGGGCCTCCAACAACAGTGGACCTGGAATTACCGGATCGGGTCAGTTTTCAGTGGATCTTTCGAAAATATTTCGGGGGCGGCGCGTTGGGCGCTTCGCGACCGGGAGAGAAATCTCGCGGCACGGATACGGTCAAGGGTTTAGACTTCGTGATTAAGGATTGGTTCCAGGGCGCGGAGAATCGCGCCATGTATGGGTTGCTTTTGTAGCCGGTCCTTGCCTGATTTGCAAGCACCCCGGACCAATACCGGGGATGGGCCGGATTAATGAAACCAAGATGATCAAGAAGCTCTGGAACAAGTTGTTTGGCGGCACCCGCAGCGCCACCAGACCCGGTACTGAATCCTCCCCTTCCGCCCCCACCGGCACTGTCACCACAGATCCCGCCCCGGCGCAGGTCGGCCGCAAGGAGGCGGCGCGCAGCCAGGTGGCCCCGGATGGGCCTGCCTACAGCAGCTTCGATCTCGCGCCGTCGGTCATGCGCGGCATCAGCGATGCGGGATTCGAACGTTGCACGCCCATTCAGGCGCAGACCCTGCCCTTCGCACTGGCAGGCAGGGATGTGGCAGGCCAGGCGCAGACCGGCACCGGCAAGACCGCCGCGTTTCTGGTCTCGATGTTCCAGACGCTGCTGACCCGCCTGCCGCGCGAAGAGCGTCCGCCGACTGCCATCCGCGGCATCGTGATTGCGCCCACCCGCGAACTCGCGGTGCAGATCCATCGCGATGCCGAGGTACTCGGCAGGCACACCGGCCTGAAGCTCGCGTGCGTGTTCGGCGGCGTGGATTACGACAAGCAGCGGCGCCAGTTCGACAACGGCGCCGACATTCTGATCGGCACACCGGGCCGCATCATCGACTACTACAAGCAGCATGTGTTCGACCTGAAGTACGTGCAGGTGTGCGTGCTGGACGAAGCCGATCGCATGTTCGACCTCGGCTTCATCGCCGATATCCGCTACATGCTGCGCAAGATGCCGCCACCGGACCAGCGCCAGTCCATGCTGTTCTCGGCCACGCTCTCGCAGCGCGTGCTCGAACTTGCCTATGAGCACATGAACAATCCCGAGCAGGTGGCGATCGAGCCCGATCGCATCACCGCCGACAAGGTGCGGCAGCTGATCTACTTCCCGGCAATGGAAGAAAAGATCCCGCTGCTGATCGGCCAGCTGCGCAGATTCAAGTCCGATCGCACCATGGTGTTCGTCAATACACGCCGCCAGGCCGACCGGCTCGAGGAAGTGCTGCGCGCCAATCACATCAACGCCCAGGCACTGTCGGGCGACGTGCCGCAGAACAAGCGCCTGAAGTACATGAAGGATTTTCACAGTGGCGCACTGACCGTGCTGATCGCCACCGACGTCGCCTCCCGTGGCCTGCACATTCCGGATGTGAGCCACGTGTTCAACTACGACCTGCCGCAGGATCGTGCCGACTACGTGCATCGCATCGGCCGTACCGCGCGTGCCGGCGCCGAAGGCGATGCGATCAGCTTCGCCTGCGAAGACTACGCAATCTGCCTGCCGGACATCGAGGACTACATCGGCCACCAGATTCCGCGCGGCAGCGTCACGCAGGAACTGCTCGCGAAGGATGTCGTGTTCCCCAAGCACAAGCCGCGCGAGGATTTCCCGCAGCACCGTGGTGGTGGTGGTCGTGGCGGCCCCGGCGGGTCGCGCAGCAGTGGCGGCCCCGGCGGGTCGCGCAGCAGTGGCGGCCGCCCGGGTGGCGGCGGGCGTCCCGGTGGTGGTGGTCCGCGCCGCGGCCGACCGCACGGGCGCGGCTAGACCTCAGTCGATCAGTGCGACGGCCGCTGCATGGGCAAACCCCGGCGGCGGCTCCCGCGGCGGGCGACTCGAATCCGGGTAAGTGATGGCGACCACGGTGCCGATGCCCGCGGCCCGCGCTGCGGTCAGCACCTTCGGGTTGTCGTCGATGAAGGCGGTGCGCGCCGGATCAAAAGGTTCGACGCGGCGCAAGCGCAGCCAGAATTCGGCGTGCTCCTTGGGCGCATTGAACTGGTGCGAGCTGTACATCGCGTCGAGCATTGCCCGGATCGCAACCTTCTGGTCCTTGATGCGCAGCGTTTCCGGATGCGAATTGGTGGCCAGCACCAGCTTCCTCCCAGCCACACGCTGGCGCCGCAGAAACTCCTGCGCGCCAGGCAGCCACGCGATGCGCGAATCGTGCTCGGTCTTGATCTTCGACAGGTCCAGCTCCAGCACCTCGGACCAGTAGTCCAGGCTGTACCAGTTGAGTGTTCCTTCGGCCGAACGCAGTCTCGGCCCTATTTCCTTCTCGAGAGCCTCGGGCCCCGACATGCCGCGCGCGCGGCCGTAATACTCGGGTACCACTTCGTGCCAGAAGTGCGTGTCGAAGGCGAGATCCAGCAGCGTGCCATCGAGGTCGAGCAGCAGCGTGTGGATGTGCTCCGGCAGGTGCAGGCGTTCGTGGTTCACCTGCGTATGATACCGGCCAGATGGAAGCCCTCATCGATCTGCACACGCACAGCCTGCATTCGGATGGCAGTCTCGCCCCGGCCGAGCTGGTTGCGCGCGCGCTGGAGCGCGGTGTCGGCATGCTGGCACTGACGGACCACGACACGACGGCCGGCCTTGCCGAGGCGCGCAGGGCCGCGCGCGGCTCCGGCATGCGCATCATCGACGGCGTGGAGATCACTGCCGGGTGGCGCGGTCAGGAGATCCACATCGTGGGGCTTGGCATCGACCCGGATTCCACAGCGCTGCAACAGCAGCTCGCCGGCATCGTGGAGCTGCGCCGCGCGCGCATCACCGCGATCGGTGCGCGCCTCGCGCGTCATCCGAAACTGCAGCACACCGGCCGCGAGCTGGCCGGCCAGGTTCTGGCGCAGGCAGGCGTTCCAACGCGTGCACATCTGGCACGCGCGCTGATCAGTGCCGGCGTGGCTGAATCCACCCAGGATGCATTTGATCGCTGGCTGGGCCGCGGTACCGCCGGCCACGTGCCGCAGGAATGGCCGGACATCGCAAGCGCCATCGCAGCGATTCGCGCCGCCCGGGGCCACGCGGTGCTGGCGCACGCGCAGCGCTACAAACTGTCGTCGGGTGCGCTGGGCAACCTGTGCGGGGAATTCCGTGAATCCGGCGGCGCCGCGCTCGAGCTCAGCCTGCCATCGCTGTCACCCAACGACCACAACCGACTGGCCCGCCTGGCGCGTGAGCACGGCCTTGCGGGCTCCGCCGGCTCGGACTTCCACGAGCCGGGCGTGCCGTGGCGCCCGCTGGGCCGCTTCGCTAAGCTACCGGAAGGAATCGAGCCGCTGCATGCGCGCCTGGGCTAGGGATACCGCATGTCGGAAGACAGCGAAGACAACGTCGATCGCGAGCTGTTTCGCAACATCGAAAAGTTGCGCCAGCTGCGGATCGAACACCGCGACCTTGACCAGATCATTGCCCGCCTTGCACTCGACATCCACGTGGACGAAGTGCAGATGCGGCGACTGAAAAAGCGCAAGCTGCTGCTCAAGGACCAGATTGCCCGACTGGAGAGCCAGTCCATCCCGGATCTCAATGCGTGACCTCGCCCTCTCCGACCTGATCGACAAGCTGACCGGCTGGGCTCAGTCCATCGAGTCGGCGCTGGATTCGATCGACCTGATGCCCGGCAGCGGCCAGTTCACGATGTGGACGCTGCTCAAGAGCCTGGTCGTCATCACCGTCTTCCTGCTGGTCGCAAACCTCATCTCGCGCTTCATCGAACGCCGGGTGATGAAGATGATGGGGCTGGCTCCCGCCACCCGCATCGGCATCAGCAAGTTCACGCACGTATTCCTGCTGGGCTTCGCGGGGTTGCTGGGGCTCAACGCGGCTGGCGTGGACCTTACGGCCCTGACCGTGCTGACCGGCGCGATGGGCCTGGGCCTGGGCTTCGGCCTGCAGGCCATCGCCAGCAATTTCGTCAGCGGCTTCGTGCTGCTGCTGGACAAGTCGATCAAGCCCGGTGATGTCATCAGCTTCACCGGCACCACCGGCACCAGCACGGAGAATTTCGGCTGGGTCGAGGCGCTGCGTGGACGCTATGTGGTGGTGCGCGACCGCGACGGCGTGGCCACGCTGGTGCCGAACCAGAACCTCATCGTCAATCCTGTGATCAACTGGAGCTACTCGCATCCGCAGGTGCGCCTGAAGCTGCCGGTGCGCATCAGCTACTCCGATGATCCGGAACTGGCACTGAAGCTGCTGACCGACGCTGCCAGCGAAGTCGCGCGGGTGCTGCACAACCCCGCTCCCGTGTCGCGGTTGATGCATTTCAGTGACTCGGGCATCGACCTGGAGCTGCGCTTCTGGATTTCCGATCCGCAGGAAGGCGTCAACAACGTGCGCTCGGACGTGAACCGCGCGATCTGGCGCGAATTCAAGCAGCATGGCATCACCATCCCGGTGGCGCAGCACGACGTGCGCATGGTCACCGAGCGCGGCGGCGGGTCCTGACCGCGGATACCAGCCTTCGATGGCCCTCACCGACCGGGAAATCCGCAATCGCGATCATGTGCTGGCGCTGTATCGCAACGTGCTCGATCCGCATGATCGCACGCGGCTCGCCGAGTACCTGGTGGCCGACTACATCCAGCACAGCCCCGAAGCCACCGACGGGCTCGGCGGCATTGGTGATTTCCTCGACTGGCTGAAGCGTGAGCACCCGGGCCATCGCAATCACATCCAGCGCATCTTTGCGCAGGACGACTACGTGATCGTGCACCTGCGGGCAACCGTGCCGGGCGACGCGGATCTGGCCGTGGTCGACATCTTCAGGCTCAATGAGGCGGGCATGATCGCCGAGCACTGGGACATCGTGCAGCGCGTGCCGGCAAATCCGAAGAACACCAACGGCATGTTCTGAGTGCGGCAACCATGAGCATCGACTTCACGTCGGACGAAATCGAGATCAGCTTCGTTCGCTCGGCCGGTCCCGGCGGACAGAACGTCAACAAGGTCGCGAGCGCCGCGCAGCTGCGGTTCCATGTCGGCCGTACGCACCGGCTCGACGCGGCCGCCAAGCATCGATTGCGCAAGCTCGCGGGCCGCCGCCTCACCGACGCCGACGAGATCCTGATCATCGCGCGCAACCATCGCACCCAGGAGGGCAATCGACGCGATGCACTCGAGCGACTCTCGGCCTTGATCGAAGAGGCACGTCGTGCGCCGGTGCCACGCAGAGCGACGAGGCCGACGCGCGCCTCGAAGGAGCGACGCCTGACCTCGAAGGCGCACGCCGGCCGCAACAAGCGCCTGCGCAGCCGGGTACGGGGCGATGACTGAAGCGACGCTGTTCGACCTGCTGATCATCGGTGGCGGCGTCAATGGCGCCGGCATCGCGCGCGATGCCGCGGGTCGCGGGCTGTCGGTGTGCCTGGTCGAACAGGATGATCTCGCCGCGCATACGTCCTCGGCCAGCACCAAACTGATCCACGGTGGCCTGCGTTACCTGGAGCAGGGCGAACTCAGGCTCGTGCGCGAAGCGCTGGCCGAGCGCGAACGCCTGCTGGCCATCGCACCCCACATCGTGCGGCCGATCCGCTTCGTGCTCCCCTACATCGACGGACTGCGTCCGCGGTGGCTGCTGCGCCTGGGGCTGTTCGTCTACGACCACGCCGGCGGGCGCGAGAAGCTTGCGGCGTCCTCCAGCACGCGGCTCACGGGCACTGCGCTTGGCGCGCCCTTGCGCGATGGCATCCGTGACGGATTCGAATACTCGGACTGCGCGGTCGATGACAGCCGGCTGGTGGTGCTGAATGCCATGGATGCCGCCGAGCGCGGCGCGCAGGTGCGCACCCGCTGTCGCGTGGTGGCCATGAACTCTGCCAACGGCCAGTGGCAGGTCACCACGGAAGATCGCGACACCGGCGCGCGGGAATCATGGCGCGCGCGCGCAGTGGTCAACGCCACCGGCGCCTGGGTGAACGATCTGCTGCAACTGGCCGCCATCAAGCCACGGCAGCATCTGCGACTGGTAAAGGGCAGTCACCTGATCCTGAAGCGGCAGTACCCCGGCGACCAGGCCTATCTGTTCCAGAGCCCCGACCGGCGCGTGGTGTTCGCCATTCCGTGGGAGGACGACTACACGCTGGCCGGAACAACGGATGTGCCGTTCGACGGCGACCCGGCGCACGTCACCATCGATCCGGCCGAAGAGGCCTATCTGCTGGAGATTCTCAACAGATTCCTGCGTCGCCCCGTGACCAGGGCCGACATCGTCGGCACCTATTCCGGTGTGCGCCCGCTGTACGACGATGGCAGCAAGGCCTCGGCCCAGCAGGTTTCGCGCGACTACCACCTCGACCTGCAGCAGGGCCCGGGCGATGCGCCCATCCTGTCGGTGTATGGCGGCAAGATCACCACCTACCGACGCCTGGCAGAGCACGCGCTGATGGTGTTGTTGCCGAAGATGGGCAGCGACGAAGGTCAGCCCTGGACCGGCAGCAAGGCACTGCCCGGCGGCGACCTGCCGCGCGCCGACTTCGCCTCCTTCAACGCGCACGCACTGGCGCGCTGGCCCGGGCTCGCACCCGCGCTCGTCACGCGGCTCGCAAGGCACTACGGCACGCGCATGGCACGCATCATCGGCAACGCGCGCCAGCCCGAGGATCTGGGCCGTCGATTTGGCGAGCAGCTGACACAGTCAGAGGTGCGCTACCTCGTGGAGAACGAATGGGCGCGCAGTGCCGCCGATATCCTGTGGCGGCGCACACGCCTCGGGCTCGGCCTGCCGCACTCAGTCCTGCACGATCTCGAGGATGCCGTGGCGCAGCTGCTCGGGTAGCACGCGGCTCGCGTCCTCGGCGATCCGCGGCAACTCGTCCGCGAACACCAACCGGCCTTCGGAGTCGGCCCGCGTCACTCCCTGCCGTCGCAACAGCGCGATGAACCCGTCGTACAACGAGCGGTCCGAAAACTCCGGCAACCGCGAGTCACTCAACCTGCCCATGCTGCCCGCCAGCTGCTGGCAGCGCTTTGCCAGCTCAGCCTGCGACAGCTTGCTGCTGCCGGCGTGCATCAACAGCGCAATGACCTGGAAGTAGCGCTCGATGGTTTCCAGCATCGGATGCGCCAGCATCTGCAGCTGCACCGCCTCGATGGTACCGGGGTGCGGAGCGCGCCAGGACCGGGCATCGCCGCTGATCAGTCCCGCATCCCTGAGCGCCGACAACTGCGCGTCCACCGCAGCGGCCAGTTCATCTTCCTCCCAGCGCAGGAACAGCTCTGCCTGCAGATAAGGATAGAGCCGGCGAACAATGTGTTGCAGGTCGGCACTGGTCTCGCCCTCGCTGTGCAGGAAGCAGCAGGCCAGCAGTGACGGCAACGCGACCAGGTGCAGCACGTTGTTGCGATACCAGTACAGGCCCTGGGCCTGATGCCGTGTCAGCGCCAGCGACTGGTCCGCGCCCTGCCCAAGCAGATCATTGGCCAGGCCCTGTTCGATGATGGCCCCGGCATCCAGCGCCGTCACGGTCACTCGATCCGAGTACGGCGCGGCGCGCAGCACGGACAGATACGTCTCAAGGTATCGCTGCAGGTCCGGTCGCTGCAGCGCCTGGCCGGGCGCGGCGAGCATGGCGAGCGCCAGCAGGTTGACCGGAGTCACGGCGGCGGCAGCGTGGATATTGCGCATGATGTGCTGCGCCAGTTCATCGACGGTCGCGCCCGAGGCTCCGCCGCGAGCGTCCTCGCCCAGCCGCGCTCGCCAGTCCGGCATGTGAGCGTCGAGCAACGGCGTGAGCGGTATGGGCTCGCCGATGTTCACGTGCACGTGACCAAAGTTCTCGCGCAGCACCTTCAGGCTGCGCAGGAAGCCCCACAACGACTCCTTCTCCTTTGGTTTGCCGGACAGCTCGCGCACGTAGCTGTTGATCTCCATGACGCGCTCGTAGCCGATGTACACCGGCACGAAGATCACCGGACGCTGCGGCTGGCGCAGGTAGCTGCGCAAGGTCATCGACAGCATGCCGGTCTTGGGCGCAAGCGACCGGCCGCTGCGGCTGCGCCCGCCCTCGATGAAGTACTGCACTGGATGGCCGCGCGCCATGATGGCGCCGAGATAGCGCATGAACACGGCCGAATACACCGGGCTGCCGCGGAAACTGCGGCGCATGAAGAACGCGCCGCCCTTGCGCATGAGCCGGCCGATCACCGGCAGGTTCAGGTTTACGCCGGCGGCGATGTGCGGCACGGCAAACCCGTGCGAGTAGATGGCGTAGGGCGTGAGCAGGTCGTCCATGGTGCTGCGATGGCAGGGCACGTAGACCAGCTCATTGCCGGTGGCGATGTCGGCGATGGTTTCGGCGTGGCCGACCGAGATGCCGTCGTACATGCGCGTCCACAATCGCTTCAGGATGCGCGAACTCAGCTGCACGAAGCTGTGCGAGTAGTCGGCGGCGATCTCCTCGAAGTTGGCCCGCGCCTGCTCCAGCGCCTGGCGGCGCGAGACCTTGCCGTTGGCCGCCTCCTGTGCCACCAGCGTGCGCACGCTGCGTGCCCGCAGTACTTCGGTCAGCAGCGTGCGCCGATGCGAAAGGTCCGGCCCCACGTAGGCCGTGCGCGAGGCATTCAGCTGGGCATTCAGCTGACGCGCGACGCGGCGCGCCACCAGCCTGTCCGACGCCTGCTCGCCGAGCAGCGAACGCAGGCTCACCCCTGCACCAAACTCGACCACCGTGTTGCGGCCGTTGAACAGCACGCTGAAGAAACGCCGCACATTGCCGAACAGTGCCCAGTCCTCGGAGAACGGCAGCCAGTACCACGGCACGTGCTCGCGCCCCGGCGCCCGTCCCCAGTAGACCGCCACCGGCACCAGCAGCACGTCGAATGCCGGATCGCTGCGCAGGGCTTCCAGCAGCGAGACCAGCGCAAGCGGCGGACGCCGATCGATGCGCGCGCTCCAGAAGCCGACCTTGTGCGACAGCGCCAGCAACGACTGCTGGCGCGACTTCATGCCCGCCGGCAGCAGCCGCTTGCGCGGCCGTGGCAGGCCAACATGGGCGCACGCCCGCTGCACCACCAGTGCATCGGGCGTGCGCACCCGGCTCATCACGTAGCAGACCGGTGCGGTGGCCTCACCGATCTTCTCGGCGGCATCGCGGGGTCGCACGGTAAAGCGCAGCCAGGGCAACAGGAACCGGCCGGTGAAGCGGTCCATTGTTATTTGCTTTCCGACGCCTACGGCATGTACAGCGCGCGGCGTGATTCGATCAGCAGGTATTGAAAGAGAAAGCGCAGGAACGGAATTGCGCTGTGCAGGCGGTGGTCGGACTCCACCAGGTGCAGCGCCAGTCGATTCTCCTTTGCAAATCGCATGCTCTGCTCATAGGGGATGACTTCGTCCCGCCAGCCATGCACCAGTGCGATGGGGCAGTCCGGCAGGCCGCGTTCAAGCTCCGGGATTCCGGGCATGTAGATGGCAGGCGCCATCAGGAACACGCCCCTGGCGTGCAGCGTGGGCGCGGCGGCCAATGACACGTAGCCGCCCAGGCTCGACCCCACCAGCACCAGGTGACTGGAAAAATCGCGGCAGAACTCCTGCAGCATCTGCACACGGTCGGCCGGATCATCGACGCCGCGATAATCCACCGCCGCCACTTCATAGCCTTCAGATTCTGCAATCTCGTACAGCGCGCGAATCTTGGTGCCGAAGGGCGTGCCATCCGAGCCGTGCGAAAAGACCACGTGTCCACGAACCGCCATGGTCAAAGTCTAACCGAGCTCGCCCGCTGCCAGCTGGTTCAGGCTCACCGCGCGCGTGGCGCTGCCGCCTGGCCGGTGCTCCACCAGCCAGGAAAGTCGCGGCCCGCCATGCGAAGGCTGGTACCCGTAGATCAGGCGGAACAGGCCGGCAGCCTGTTGCGCGGGACCGTTTACGCGCTCGTCACACAGCACGAAGAAATGGCGATTGCGCTCGATGCCACCAAAGGCACCTGCTTCGGCATAGCGCTGCAGGAACACCTCGACCTGGCGACTGGCGCGCTCCCGGCTGCGCGGCGTGTTGCCTTCGATCGCCACCCAGCGCGTACCGTGCTCAATGCTCGCTGCCAGCTGCAGCGCGAAGCGCCGGGCACCGAGCAGCCGTGCGTCCATTCCCTGCCCCAGTTCACCGGCCAGCGTGCAGTACGGGACTTCGTCGCGGCGGGCGATGCGCGTGGCACGCAGGGCATTCACGCCCCGTTGCGCGAACTTTGCGCGTTGCTGGCGATCGACCCAGACTGCCGGCACCGCCGAGGGACGCAGCAGGGCCGTGGTGTCTTCGAGCCAGACTTCCTGGGCACCATCGCGCAGCATCGTGCCGATGGCTGCGGCCGACGGCGGAAACTGCACCGCCTGGCCAAGCAGGCGATCCTGCACCGTCACGCGCGGGAAGAACATCAATGCGTCGGCGCTGTGGAAGGGCCAGTCGGACAGCCCGTCGAACGCAGCCTGTGCGGTGGTCCAGCGGGCCGGTGGATCCACCAGCAGCAATGCGTGTTGCCGGCGGCAGAAGCGCGCACCGACCACCAGCACGCTCATCCCCAGGTCGCGATCCAGCGCCGGTGGCGGCAGGTAAAGGAAGTTGAACCTGGGCCCGTCGCACAGCGCGAACATGCCGGCACGCTCGGCCTCTGAACCGATCAGGTCGTAGTCCGACAGCCACTGCCCATCATCACCATCGTCATTGCACTCGACGTAGTCGATCAGCTCGTGCACCCCGGTACCGCGGGAGACATCCGGCCGCGACTGCGGCAACGGAGCGGCAACGCGGACCAGCTGCGAATCGAGCAGCTTGCGGGACACGTCGCGGGCGGAGCCCGGCAGAATGGAAACGCGCCGGAAGATTTCCTGCGCCTCGACCAGTTCCGAACCGCGGGCGCGCACCCGCTGGACCACCAGGTTGAACAGGTCCTGGTCCTGCGCACCGATGCCGTCATGGTCGACCGAAGCCCGCAGGAATTCATGCGCTCCGGGGCTGATCCCCACCAGCGTGAGCCGCTCGCCGCCGGCTGGCAGTTCAATGGTCGGCGCCCGTCCGTTGGCCACTACCCGCACGATGACGGCTTGCCGGCCCCCATGTTCGAAAAACTGCTCGACGGCATGGGGCATCAGCGAGTCGGACCACAAGCCGCCAAACCGTTGCTGGAACTGCGCAAATGTCTCGACCGGTACGGCCTCGTTGACCGGCCCCTTGAGGGTTCTGCCGACGAAGGCCACGACGCCGACCGGGCCGGGCTCGATGGCGGCGCCGAGTGGCGCGGCGAGATAGGGAATGGATTGAGTCGGCCCGGCGCCGAAGCCGCTACCAGCGGATCCGGGGCCTTGCAGTGAATTCACGGGGCTTCTTACCCCGCCTGCCGCGCTGCCCCGGACTGTGCCTCGCGCTGCTGGTGCTCACGAGTGGCGCGCGCGGCTTCTTCCTGCTTGCGCGTGATCTCATCCAGCATGATGCGAAGCCATTCGGAGAGCTGTGCCATGCGGCGAAGAATAGCTCAAGCTTTTGGCGCTTGTCGCTCTTCGACAACCATGTCCTGCACGTCATCCTGCGAAGCCAGAGCGGGATCATCGGCGCCATCCCAGTTCGAACCTTCCGGCACCCGGTTCTCGACACGCGTGGCCGCGGCGATCACCGCCTCGTCGGTCTGGTCGCCCTGCGTCACCGACAACACCAGGCCTCGCGGATCCTGGGCAACATGTTCGACGCGCTGCCAGTCGATGCTTTCCTGGCGCGCATCGAGCTGTTTCTGGACCTGCGGGCTGAGCGACTTGGACAGCAGCCTGGTGCGTGACTTCTCCCAGTCGCGCTTGTCGTCTTCCTGCGCGCCATAGGCCTGCAGCACCAGCTGGCCCTCATGCCAGCCCAGCACGAACGGCTGGTTCACCACCGTTACCTGGGTGCCCACGTTCGCCATGCCGAACAGCTGTTCCACATCTTCCGGATACAGGCGGATGCAGCCATGACTGGCGCGCAGACCCACGCCATAGGGCTTGTTGGTCCCGTGAATCAGATACGTTGGCCAGCCCAGCGTGAACTTGAACTTGCCGAGCGGATTGTCCGGCCCGGCGGGCACCACCGCCGGAAGCGGATCGCCATTCTCGGCGTGCTCCTTGCGGATCGACGCCGTCGGACGCCACACCGGATCCTTCTGCTTGCCCACCACCTTGGTTGTGCCTTCGGGCGTTGACCAGCCGATCTTGCCGATGCCGATCGGATACGTGTACACGACCTGCTTCTCGCCTTTCTTCACCGCAGGAAAGTAGAACACGCGCAACGCTGCAAGGTTGACCACGATGCCCTGCCGCGGTGCTACCGGCAGCACGAACTGCGTCGGCACCACCACCTCGCGACCGACACCAGGCAGCCACGGATCCACACCCGGATTCGCGCGCACGATTTCTTCATAGCCAACATCAAAGCGCCGCGCGACATCCGGCAGCGTGTCGTTCTTGCCGACGATGGTGACCTGCAACTGGCCGATCACGTCCTGGTCGGCATCGATCTCGAAGCGATGCGTTGCCACCGGCGGCGCAAGTTGCGGTTCCGGTGGAGGTGGCGCGGGTTCCGGCACCACCACCGCCGGTGGCGGCTCGGCCTTGTACGGCGGGGCCAGCAGCGAACAGCCGGGCAACAGCACAGCCAGCCACAGAGGCAGAAGTCGATTCGATTTCATGGGCGCAATTATGACAGCGAACGCTGTTCAAAGAAGCAGCGGCTGGTCCGGAAGCTCGTTTCGCACTGCGTCATGTGGCGCAACGCGTTGATGCTGCTCCAGCAGGCGCGCGACGCCCTCGATGGCCGCCATGGCGCCGGCGGCATAGTGACCGGCGCGCAGCCCGGTCTCCAGTTGGCGACAGAGCGCATCCCAGTCGGATTGCGGCACAGCGCGCGCAATGCCGCGGTCGGCCACGATCTCCACCGCGCGTTCTGCGTGCAGCACATGGATCAGCACGCCGTTGTTGTGTTCGGTGTCCCAGACTCCCAGCAGCCCGAATACTTCCAGCGCGCGCTCACGCGGCGTGAGGCCCGCAAGCAGATCACCCAGCTCAAGTGCATGCTCGACCACGAAGCGCACTTCAGTGTGAAAGCGGCGCTCGATGTGGCCGATGCGCTCTTCGACACTTGCCAGCAATTGTGGTGGGTAGTGCAGCCGCGTGACCCAGTACGGAGTCAGCAGGTGACGCAGCACGCGCAGCATCTCACCACCGTCCCGAGGCACCGCCGCCACCAAAGCCGCCGCCACCACCGCGGAAGCCACCGCCGCCGAATCCGCCACCGCGGAAACCGCCACCGCCCAGCCCGCCGAGACCGCCAAGGCCGCCCACCCCGCCAAAGCCCCCGAAACCACCGGTACCGCCTCCGGAATGCGGCCAGCCGCCGCGCGACACGAGCCCGATGAACATCGCGAACAACCAGGCCAGCACGCCACCTGCAATGGCAAAGCCCAGCACATGCGACAGCAGCCAGATGGACCCGCCAGTCAGCCCACCCGTGGCCAGCGACCCGACAGTGCGCCCAAGCATCGCGCGCAGGATGGCGCCGATGACCAGCACCCCGACGAACAGGAATGGCAGTGCGCTGAACAGCCGGTCACCTGAAGTTCGCCAGCCGCGATCCGGAGGCGGCAACACCTCGCCATCCACGACCTGCATGATGCGGGTCAATCCGGCCGTGACACCGCCGTAGATGTCACCCTGCCGGAACAGCGGCTTGATGGTTTCGTTGATGATGCGCCACGCAGTGGCATCGGGCAGCGCGCCTTCGAGGCCGTAACCAACTTCGATGCGCAGCGCGCGATCCTGCAGCGCCACCAGCAACAGCACGCCGTCATCCGGGTGCTCGCGCCCGAGCTTCCATGCGTCCACAACGCGGATCGAATACTGCTCGATGGCCTCCGGCTGCGTCGTCGGCACGATGAGCAGTGCGACCTGGGCGCCCTTGCGCTGCTCGAACGCCGCGAGCTTGCCTTCCAGTTCAGACTGCTGGCCAGCTGTCAGCGTGCCGGTCAGATCCGTCACCCGCGCCTGCAGAGGCGGGATGGGCTGCAGCTCCTGTGCCTGCGCGGCAACCGGAGCCAGGCCTGCAAGCAGCAGGGCGGCCAGCAGCGTGCGGATCATTGCGTACCGAAATCCACCGTCGGCGGCCTGGCGATTTCCGCTTCGTTGCCGACCGTGAAGTTGGCTTTGGTCTTGTGGCCGAACATCTTCGCAGTGAGATTGCTGGGGAAGGAGCGCACCGTGGTGTTGTACTTCTGCACGGCCTCGATGTAGCGCATGCGGGCCACACTGATGCGGTTCTCGGTGCCCGACAGGTCTGCCTGCAGCGCCATGAAATTCTCGTTTGATTTCAGTTCCGGATAGTTCTCGGTAACCGCGATCAGGCTCTTCAGTGCCTGCGTGAGTTCACCCTGTGCTTCCTGGAACTTCTCCAGTGCCGCTGGATCGTTGATCAGCTCGGGCGTGAGCTGGATGGTGCCCACCTTGGCGCGGGCATTGGTCACGCCCAGCAATACGGTCTGCTCCTGCGCAGCGAAGCCTTTCACGGCGGCAACCAGGTTTGGAATGAGATCGGCGCGCCGCTGGTATTGATTGACCACTTCAGACCACGCGGCCGTGACGGCTTCGTCCTGCGACTGCAGCGAGTTGTACCCGCAGCCGGACAGCAGCAGCACGGCACACACCACGACGGACTTGAATGCACGCATGACCGCACTCCTCTTGCACATCCGGCGACAGCCGGGAGCAGGATTCTGGCACGGGCCGATCGCCCGCGCTGGCCATTGACGGCTAGTGCAGTGTCGCCCAGTTGAGGATGCGGATATCCTCGGCGGGCAGGTCGAAATTCGTGGCCAGCAGTTTGCGCAGTTCAGCCAGCTCGCTTTCCGGGCGCAGCGCCCGCTGCAGTTCGACCACGCCGCTGTATTCGCCTGGACCGGCGGCCGGCGGCAATTCGGTAACGAAGTGGGTGAAGTACTTGCGGGACATGCAATCGATCCTCCAGGCACAGCCTATGCGCAGCGTGCAGGGGCGACTGTGCTGGTGCGCACAGAACGCCCCCAGTGACCTGCTGCGGCTGTCAAATCAGGGTTCTGCCTGATGAGTCGCTATCGCGCACCTTCAAAGCCAGGGTCGCAATACATCACCCCGGCAGGTTTCGCGCGCCTGAAAAGCGAGCTGGACCAGCTGTGGCGAGTCGAACGCCCACAGGTGACCGCGGCGGTCAGTGCCGCGGCAGCCCAGGGCGATCGATCGGAGAATGCCGAGTACACCTATGGCAAGCGGCGGCTGCGCGAAATCGATTCGCGTGTGCGTCACCTGCGCAAGCGGCTGGACGGCATGGTCGTGGTGGACGCACCGCCTTCGGACCCCGCGCGGGTGTTCTTCGGCGCGTGGGTGGACCTTGCGGCCGATGACGGCGGGCTGGTTCGCTACCGCATCGTTGGTCCCGACGAATTCGACGCGGCCGCTGGCTACATCAGCATGGACGCGCCGCTGGCGCGCGCACTGCTGGGCAAGCATCTGGATGATGAAATCGCGGTGAGCATCGCGGGGCGCGACGCCCGCTACGTGATCACCGCGATTGATTACGAGTGAACCCGGGCTAGATCACGCGCACGTTCTTGAACTGCCATGGATCGGACATGTCCAGATCCTCCGGGAACAGGCTCTCGCGATCCGACAGCGGTGACCAGTCGGTATAGGCACCGGTCAGCGTGCCGAGATACGGCTTGCAGATTTCCAGGATGCGCTTGTGGTCGAGCTCATCGGGCTCCAGCAGGCCACTGTCGGGATGCTCCATCGCCCAGATGATGCCGGCCAGCACGGCCACCGTGACCTGCAGGCTGGTGGCATTGTTGTACGGCACCAGCTTGCGCGCCTCTTCGACGGTGAGCTGCGAGCCATACCAGTAGGCGTTCTTCTTGTGGCCTGCCAGCAGCACGCCCAGCTCGTCCATGCCCGAAGTGATGTCGTCCATCATGATCCGCTGGCGCGGCTGCATCTGCCAGTTGCGCCCCGCCAGCTCGTGTACCGACAGCACCGCGTTGTCGGACGGGTGATAGGCGTAGTGCGAGGTCGGGCGATAGACCACGTCGCCGTACTTCTTCACGGTGTAGTAGTCGGCCAGCGAGATCGACTCGCTGTGCGTCACCAGGAAGCCGTGGATCGGCCCGGCCTTGGGCGTCCATGTGCGCACGCGTGTGCCCGCACCGGGCTGGCCGAGATAGATGGCGCACTGGCAACCAAAATCGTGGCGCTTCGCATCGCGCGGGAAATTGCGCTCATGTGAACCCCACCCAAGCTCGGCCGGCTGGCAGCCCTCGCCGACGAAGCCATCCACCGACCAGGTGTTGACGAATTCGCCGACTTCCTTGGGACGGCTGGACACCTGCGTATCGCGCTCGGCGACGTGGATCACCTTCACGTTCAGGGCCTGGGCGAGTTCCGCCCATTCCTTGCGCTCGGCGGGCTCCGGCTTGTCCTTGTCGACGCCGATGTCCTTCTTCAGCTGCAGCAGCGCTTCCTTCACGAAATGCGACACCAGGCCCGGGTTCGCACCATGCGTGATGATCGCCGTGGGATTCTTTGCCGTGAGATCGGTGCGCAGCGCCAGCGCGTCCTCGCGCAGCGCGTAGTTGGTGCGGCGGGCCGGCGACACGGTCGGGTCGGTGTAACCGCCCGCCCAGGGTTCGATGCAGGTGTCGATGTACAGCGCGCCGCGTTCCCAGCAATGGCGGATCAGTGCGAGGCTGGAGACCTCCACAGAAAGGTTCACGAGGAAATCCCCGCGGCCCAGCAACCCGTCGAGCACGCGCCGGTAGTTCTCGCGCACCAGCGGCTCCACGATGAACTTCACGCCCAGCTTGTCGGCCTCTTCCTTGCCGGCGTCTTCGGCGGTGACCACCACGATGCGCGTGGGCGGAACGCGTATGTGACGCAGGATCAACGGCAACACCCCCTGCCCGATGCTGCCAAACCCGACCATGACGATGCGGCCCGGAAAATCGACGTAAACCTTGTGACTCATGATCGATCAATACCCTCATCAAGCTTCTGCCAGCCCGGTGGCAGCGTCCGTTCGTATCCCGGCAGGGTCTCCATGCGGCGCAACCAGCGCGCCAGTTGCGGATAGTGCACTTCGGCAGGCAGGAAGCGGCTCGCCAGCTCCTGCGCCCCGGGACGCAATAAGGCCCGATGCAACAGGCGGATGCAAGGGTAGATCGCGATGTCCGCTGCCGAGACGCCCTCTCCCACGATCCAGTCTCCCTTGGAGAGCCGCGCCTCGATCGTGCGCGCCTCGCGCGCCACCGTGTGCATCGCGCGCAGCAGCGGTGCTTCACCGAAGCGCGGCGCGGGCCGGGCGAGCTCGTCGATGATGCGCATCAGGTCGGCTTCGATGTAGGCCTGGAACTCGTTGATGACGCGCATGATCACGCCGGCCTCCTCGGGCGAGCGCCCGAACAGCGGCGGCGACGGATACTTCTGCTCCAGGTAATAGAGCACCGCCAGCGATTCGAACACCACGTAGTCTCCGTCGCGCAGCACCGGCAGGCGCCCACGCGGATTCATCGCCAGCATCTGCGGCGACTTGTGCTCGTGCAGGTCGGGCTGCAACAGATGGCTCTGCCATGGCAGCCCCTTGACGGTGAGGGCCAGCAGCACGCGCCAGCAGAAAGGGCTGCCCGCTGCCCAGTAGACTTGGATTCCCACGGTGTGAGCAGCGCCTCGAGGATGGAAACGGCATGAAATTGTAGCGATGATGGCCGCATGACGACATGGCCCGCTGACGCGCCGCTGCTGGCGGCGGAATCCCTGCAGACACTGCTGGGCGATCCACATCTGCTGGTGGTGGATTGCCGCCACGATCTGGCCAACCCGCCGATCGGCCGGCAGGCTTATGCCGCGAGCCACATTCCCGGCGCCGTATTTGCTTCGATCGATGAGGACCTGTCTGCGCCCAGGCAACCCCACACCGGCCGCCACCCATTGCCCACTCCCGAACACTTCGCCGCCGCACTGGGCCGCTGGGGATTCACCGCGATGTCACGGGTGGTGGCCTACGATCAGGACAATGGCACGTGGGCTTCGCGATTGTGGTGGATGCTGCGTGCCCGCGGCCACTTGCGCGTGCAGGTGCTGGACGGCGGCCTGGCCGCCTGGAAGGCCATCGGAGGCAGCACGGAGGCAATGGTGCCGACGATCGCTCCCACACGTGTGGAAGCCCGAGCATTCGGCGGCGTGATCAACACCGCGGACGTGGCCGCGATGGTGACAGCCGGCCATGTCACGCTGTTCGACGCCCGACCCGCGGACCGCTTTGCCGGCCGCAATGAAACCGTCGATCCGGTGGCTGGCCATGTGCCGGGAGCCATCAGCATGCCGGCCGCAGGCAATCTCGGGCCGGATCTGCGCTTTCTGCCGGCCGAGGCGCTGCGCGCGCGCTGGTCCGGCATCGCAACCCGGGCGGCCGGTGCGCCACTGGTGGCCATGTGCGGCTCCGGCGTCTCGGCGTGCCACAATCTGCTCGCGCTGGAACTGGCCGGTTACCCGGGTGCCCGCCTGTATGTCGGCAGCTTCAGCGAATGGATCACCGATCCGGCGCGACCGGTCGCTACGGGAGAATGATCGCTTGAACGCCAGAACACGGCGCAGCGCTGCACCGACCGCCAATGGCTGGAGCGTGGAGGATTCACTCGACCTTTACCAGATTCCCGCCTGGGGCAAGGGCTACTTCTCGATCAACACCGAGGGCCACCTGGTGGTGCGGCCCGATACCACCGCCGAACGCGAGATCGACCTGCATGAGGTGGTGCAGGGTCTCACCGAGCGCGACCTGCGCGCGCCCGTGGTGGTGCGCTTCTCCGACATCCTGGCGCACCGGCTCAAACGCCTGCACGACGCATTCGCGCAGGCCATCGCGGAGAACGATTACAGGAACCAGTACGCCGCGGTATTTCCCATCAAGGTGAACCAGCAGCGACTGGTGGTCGAGGAGGTGTACCGCTACGGCAAGCCGTATGGCTTCGGGCTCGAGGTCGGATCAAAGCCCGAGCTGCTGGCCGTGATGGCGATGACCGAAGACTCCCCTGACCGGCTGATCGTGTGCAATGGCTTCAAGGATTCCAGCTACATCGAAGCGGTCATCCTTGCCACCAAGCTCGGCCGCACCATCATCCCGGTGGTGGAGAATTTCTCCGAGCTCGCGCTGATCCTCAGGCACGCGGCCCATTACGGCGTACGGCCCCGCATCGGTGTGCGCGTGAAGCTGGCCAGCGAGGGTTCGGGACGCTGGCGCGAGTCCGCAGGCGATCGCTCGAAGTTCGGTCTGTTCGTCACCGAGATCCTGGAGATGCTGCGCGTGCTGCGCGAGCACGACATGCTCGACTGCCTGCAGCTGGTGCACTGCCACCCCGGCAGCCAGCTGCAGGACATCCGCCGTGTGAAGGAAGCCATCAATGAACTGGCGCATGTTTACGCGGAGCTGGTCGGACTTGGCGCCGGCCTGAAATACATCGACGTGGGCGGCGGCCTGGGCGTGGACTACGACGGCAGCGGCACCAACTTTTCCTCGTCGATGAACTACACCCTGGTGGAGTATGCCAGTGACGTCGTGTATCGCATCGCCAGCGTGTGCGATGCGCGCGGCGTCGCGCACCCGATGATCGTCAGCGAATCCGGCCGCGCCATCGCCGCGCACCACAGCGTACTGATCTTCAATGTGCTGGGCCGCTCGGTGCTGGATGGCTTCGAGCTCCCGAAGGAAGACCGCACCCCTCCGCAGGATGCGCCACAGCCGGTGCAGGATCTGGCCGAAGCCTGGCAGCGCGTCGCGCCACGGCGGCTGGTGGAGTGCTACCACGATGCTCTCACCGCCCGTGACGGGGCGCTGCAGATGTTCAAGCTGGGGCTGCTGTCATTGCCGTATCGCGCGCTGGCCGAGCGACTGTACTGGGCCACCTGCACCAGGGTGCGCGACGCAGCGCGCAAACTGGACGAGGTACCCGAAGAGCTGGCGGAGCTCGAAGGCATCCTGTCGGACACCTACTTCTGCAACTTCTCGATCTTCCAGTCGCTGCCCGACAGCTGGGCCATCGACCAGCTGTTCCCCATCGCACCCATCCACCGGCTCGGCGAACAACCCGTGCGCAAGGCGGTGCTGGCCGACATCACCTGCGACTCCGACGGCAAGATCGACCGCTTCGTCAGCCTGCGCGACGTGAAGCGCACGCTCGAACTGCACCCGCTGAAGGAAGGCGAGGACTACTACCTCGCCGCCTTCCTGGTCGGGGCCTACCAGGAAACGCTCGGCGACCTGCACAACCTGTTCGGCGACACCCATGTCGTGCACATCCGGTTGCACGATGAGGGCGGCTGGTGGATCGAGGAAGTCGTGCAGGGCGACACCGCCAACCGGGTGCTCGAATACATGGAGTACGACGTCGCGGAACTGGCCCCGGCTCTGGCCCGCGACTGCGAGCGCGCCGTGCGTGCCGGACGCATGACGGTGGCGGAGAGCCAGTCGATCAAGCGCTTCTACGAGACCGAGCTGAACGGGTACGCGTACCTGGAGCCCTGAGCAGGGCGGTTGAGCCGGTCGGCTTGTCGGCAGGGCCTGCGCCCCGCCGACAGCAGGAAGTGCGGGTCGGTGCCGCTTACTTCTTTTCTTCCACGACGCGCCTGGCGACTACCTCGACGTTGCCACCGCCGGGGCCGCCCGCTCCACCGCCGCCACCGGCGGTGCCGCGCGTGAGCTTCAGCTGCTCGCCTTCGAGCTTGCCGGTCCACTCGGCCTTGATCTCGTTACCCTGGATCTCGCGCGTGATGTAGAACGAGATCTCCGCACCCTTCACCTTGCCTTCATGGATCTCGATGGGACCCGGTATCTGCGAATTCTCGATGGTGCCGGTGAGCTTCTCGCCGTCGGCCTTGAGCACGAGCGTCACCGTGTCCTGGCCGGCCATGCCCTGCCATTTGCCATCCACACCAGCAGCCGATGCAACTGAAGCAACCAGGACAGCGGCAAGTACAAGGGTGGCCTTCGATAGTCCGTTCATGAGTGGTACCCCCGAAAAGAGCCTGGATTTGCAGGCCTCCCGACTGTACCCAACATCCGCCGGCACCGGAAGCTCCGGCCGCCTGCGGGATTCTGCCTGCGCCGGCTCGCGACCTGGAGGCTCGCAGCCAACGCCGGAATGCTGTACACCAGCTCCAGCGCGCCGAAGTGACGCATGGAAATTCGCAAGGAAGGTTGATGGGGTTCCTGGAGAGCCAGCGTGAAGGGCCAAGACTCGCTCTGATGCTGCAGGGCGCATGGGGCGCGAAGTCCATCGCATCCATTCGTGCGGAGGTTGGTGCACTCGCCCTGGACGGCATCAACGAAGCGGACATCACCGTGCGCAGCGTGGGGACGCTGGATCTCGCCGGCGCCTGGGCGCTCGACGACCTGACCCGGCGGCTTGCCGCGCAGGGCATCGCCGTGAGCTTCGCGGACGGCGAGCCGCATGCGCTGCAGCTGGTGCGCAGCGCACTGCATGGCGATCCGGAATCGCGGCCGGCCGCGCTGCGCGAGGTGGCCAGCGCCAATCCGGTGGAGTTCATCGGGCGCACGGCGCTGGATCGGATGCAGGACGTGCGCGCCGGACTTGTGTTCATCGGCCGCGCCACACTCATCTTCCTCAATGGACTCGCCCACGTGCGGCGCCTGCGGCCTGTCTCCATCGCGCGGCATGTGTTCGACACCGGGATCACCGCAATTCCCATCGTGTCGTTGATCGCCTTCCTGATCACCGTGATCGTGGCCTATCTCTCGGCCAGCCAGGCGCGCCTGTATGGCGTCGACATCTACGTGGTCGACCTGATCACGGTAGGCGTACTCCGGGAGCTCGGCGTACTGTTGACCGCGATCATCGTGGCCGGTCGCACCGGCAGCTCGTTCGCGGCCGAAATCGGCGCGATGAAACTCAATGACGAAATCGACGCACTCGATGCCACCGGCGTGGATGAAATCGAGGTACTGGTGCTGCCGCGGGTCCTGGGCCTGGTCATCGCCATGCCGATGCTAACCATCATCGCCGACCTGATCGGCCTTGCCGGTGGCGCCATCCTGTGCCAGGTACTGCTGGACATGCCGCTGCAGCAATTCCTGGCGCGCGCCAACGAAGCCATTGCGCCCACGACCTTCTGGGCCGGCATGATCAAGGCGCCGGTATTTGCGGTGCTGATCGCGCTGGCCGGCGCGTATCGAGGCCTGCAGGTGCGCGGCTCGTCGCGCGAGCTGGGGCGCCTCACCACGGTCGCGGTGGTGCAGGCCATCTTCCTGGTGCTGCTGGCCGACGCGCTGTTCGCGGTGCTCTACATGAAGATCGATTTCTGATGTCGGACAAGCCAGACATCGTCGTGGACGTGCGTGGCGTGGTGAATCGTTTCGGCAGGCAGGTGGTGCACGATGGCGTCGACATGCAGGTACGTCGCGGCGAGGTGTTCGGCATCCTCGGCGGCTCGGGCAGCGGCAAGTCGGTGTTGCTGAGGACCATCCTGGGGTTGCGCCGGCCGCAGGCCGGCACCGTGCAGGTGGACGGCGTGGACATGACGCAGCTTTCCGGACAGGCGCTGCGCGCGGCCAAGGCACGCTACGGCGTGACCTTCCAGCAAGGGGCGCTGTTCTCGGCGCTGACCGTGCGCGAGAACATCCAGCTGCCGATGATCGAGCATTTGTCGCTGCCCCGGGATGCCATGGAGGAACTGACGCAGCTCAAGCTGCAACTGGTGGGTCTGTCGGTGGATGCCGGGGCGAAATATCCTGCCGAACTGTCGGGCGGCATGGTGAAGCGTGCGGCGCTGGCCCGCGCGCTGGCGCTGGACCCCGCGCTGCTGTTCCTCGACGAGCCCACCTCCGGCCTCGACCCCATCGGTGCCGCAGCCTTCGATGACCTGATAGCCTATCTGCAGCAGGAACTGCAACTGACTGTGGTGATGATCACCCACGACCTCGACACCATCTTCCGCATCTGCACCCGCGTCGGCGTGATCGTCGATCGGCGCATGGTGCAGGACACGCGCGAACGCATCGTGGATTACCCGCATCCGTGGATCCAGGCCTACTTCCATGGCACGCGCGCCGCACGTTTCGCCGGCAAGGGAGCTGCGCATGGAGCGTGAAGCCAACTACTTCGCGGTCGGCGCCTTCGTCATCCTGGTGACGATGATGGCCGGCTTCTTCGTCTACTGGTACTCCGAAGGGCGCGACCGGCGCAGCTACGTGCCCTACGAGATCTACTTTCCCGGCAGCGTCACCGGCCTGTCGGAGGGCGGTTCGGTGCGCTACCTGGGTGTCGAGGTGGGCAAGATCCGCCGCATCCGCCTGGACCCGCGCAGCGCCGAACGCGTGCAGGTGGTGGTGGAGATCGACCAGTCGACACCGGTGTCGGACACCACTACGGCAGAGCTTTCCATGCTGAGCATCGCAACGGGGCTGCTGTACATCGACCTCAGGCAGAACACCGGCAACCGCGAGGTGCTGCCGGGCGTGCCCAGCGAGAAATACCCGGTCATCAACACCGTGCGCTCGAACTTCGACACCTTCCTGGCGAGCCTGCCGGAGCTGGCAGGCAGTGCTGCCGTGCTGCTGGAACGAGTGCAGGAGATTTTCTCGCCCGACAATTCGGCAGCACTGGCAGACATGGTGAAGAACCTGCATGCCGCCAGCGAGCGCCTGCCGGGCACGATGCAGGGCGTCGAGACGCTGCTGCGGGATCTGGACCTCACCAGCACCGAAGTGCGCAAGCTGGTATCACGCATGCAGCTGGCCACTGACCAGCTCACGCCCGACGTGTTGCAGATCACCGAGCGCCTCAACAAGACGGCGGACAACCTGGAGAAGACCAGCAGCAGCATCAACCGCCTGGTCGAGGAGAACCGCGACGCAGTGGCCGGGTTCACCCGTGATGGTCTGCCGCAGCTGCAGCGCATGGTCGAACAAGCAGACAGCGCCGCGGCCGAGTTCCGCGATCTGGCCCGCAGCCTCAAGCAGAACCCATCACAACTGATCTACCAGCCCGCACCAGCCGGCGTGGAGGTGCCGAGATGAAGACCATGCCAGGGGCTGCACTGCTGTGCGTACTGCTCGTGGCCTGCAGCGGCCTCACCAGCAAGATCCAGCCCGACCAGACCTATCTGCTGCGCGCCGCGCCCGGAGCCGGAGCTCCCGCAGTGTCCGGCGTGCTGGCCGTGCTGCGTCCGGCGGTGCAGCCGGGGCTCGACACCGATCGCATCATGCTGACTCGCCCGGGGCAGCAACTGGATCAGTTCGCAGCCAGCCGCTGGGGCGAACCACTGCCCCGCGTAATCAGCGCTCTTGCGGTGGAGTCGCTGGCGGGTGGTGGCGGATTCGCCACCGTGGTGGATTCCAGCCGCACGGCGGTAGCCGCCAACTACGAGCTGCTGTTGACGGTGCGACACTTCGAGGCCGCGTTTGATTCGGACAACGCCGCGCCGGTCATCCACGTGGCATTCGAGTGCGTACTGGCGGCCGGTACACCCCGGAAGGTCATCGGGCGTTGCGATGGCGCGGCCGACGAACCCGCGGCCGAGAACCGCATGTCCGCCATCGTGGCGGCAATGGAGCACGCGGCGCAACGCGCGCTGGCCGGGGTACGAGCCGCAGCAGTGGCCGCGGCAAGCTCCAGCGGAAACTGATCGATCGGAAATTTACGGCGGCGCGGTTGTATTGGGCCGTGCGCTCTTTTCCGGCTCCTCCCGCCGCAACGAGAACGACACATCCAGCAGTTCGTCGAGCCATTCGCGGGGCTTTTCGATGGGACCGTCATCGCCGCCGATATGATCCAGGAATGGCTTGCGATCCGTCTTGCTGCGCTGGTAACGCAGCGCCGTGCTCAACACGACGAAATTGCTGCGCGTCTCGGCCTTGGCGGTGACCTGGAACTTCTGGTCGCAACGAAGCATGCCGGGCAGATCCACGCACGAGATCTTCGCGCTGGCGGTTTCGCCCTTGACCACCAGCGCCCCCGGATGACCAAGGCCTCGCTTGTCCACCAGCAGGAAGCGCACGGCCTGGTTGTCCGGATTCACGCCGGCCAGAACCATGGCCGGCGTGAGGTCTGAAACCGCGCCCAGCGAGGCACGGCCCGTCGTGATGTCCCACATTTCCGGCCACAGCACGTTGATCACGCACTGTACGCCCGGCGAGCCGTCGGCGAATTCGATGCAATCGCCCTTGCCGACGATGGGCTGCGACCACTCGTTCAGATACTGCGACGGGCCCTGGACGTCGCCATCGGGGTAGTCGTCGCGCGGATCGTAGTCTGCGATCTCCACGTGATGGATGACGCCATCGAAAATGTAGCGGCCCGGCAGACGCTGCAGCCACTCACCGGTGGGCGGAGTCGGGACCTCTTCCACCGCTGCGGCCTGCTGGGCGTCGCGAGGAGCAGCCAGGGCATGGGCGGCTGTGAGCATCAGGCCAGCCAGCGTGCATGCGGCAGCGGTGAATGCACGGGCCATCATGAAGCGGGCGCCAGTGCTGGCCTGGCATCAGGCGGTGGCGAGCTTGCGTCGCGCTTCACCGAGAAGGCAACTTCCAGCAATTCGTCCAGCCACTCATAAGGAAGAATCCCCGGGCCCAGTTGGATGGAGGGATCCCGATCCTTCTTGTAGCGCAGGAACCGGACCTTGGTGCTGACCACCACCTGCATCAGGTGCGCATCGGCAGGGGCGGTGATCTGTACCTTCTGTTCGCAGGTCTGCACACCCGGGAGATCCACGCAGGGTGGCTTGGTAATGGCTGAATTGCCGCTCAACTCGGACCATCCCGGGTAGCCGAACCCGCGGCGGGTCACCATGAGGAAGCGCAGCTTGCCCTTGTCGGGGTCCATGCCGGCCAGCACCATCGCCGGAGTCAGGTCCGACACCCCGCCGAGTGAAGCCTTGCCGGTCATTTCATTCCACACTTCCGGCCAGACCAGGTTGATCACGCACTGCAGGCCAGGCGCCTCCGCGAACTCGATGCAATCGGCCTTGCCGCCCATGCCCTGGGTCCACTCGTTCATGACCTGTGGTGGCCCGCCCCGGTCGGGATCCACGTACTCCACATGATGGATGACCCCGTCCAGCTGGAACCTGCCCAGCAGCCGCTTCACCCACACACCCACCTCGGGTGTTTCGACCTGCACCACCTCGGGCACGGGCGGCGGTTCGTGCGGCGCGGCCAGCACCGGCCCTGCTGCTGCGGCCAGCCCCACCACGCTCAACGCCGACTGGAATCTGCCGGCGTTCATGGTCAATCCGAGTCCTTGAACTTCATCATCGGACGCATCACGAACAGGTAGCGCACGGCAAGATTGCCTTCGCGTTCGATGTCGATCTGCATCTGCACCAGCTTGCCGTCGCGCTGTGCGGTGATCTTCGTGGTGCGCGTGCAGTCACCGGGGATGCCCACGCAGGGATCCCTGGTGGTCATGGTGTCGCCCTTGATGTAACCCAGCCCGCCGTCAGCCACGCCCTTGTTGTCGACCAGCAGGTAATGCACAGCCAGTTCGTCCGGGTCCAGGCCGTAGAGCACCATGGCCGGTTCCAGTGTCGAGACGCCGCCGAGGATTTCCTGGCCGTTGTCGCCCTGGGCTGCCGGCCAGCTCACGGTGATCGTGCACTGCACGCCAGGCGCCAGGCCAAAGGCAACGCAGTCCCCTTTGCCGGACACCCGCTGCTGGCCGCGGGGCGCGCCATTGGGGTCGTGCAATTCCACATAGCCGACATAACGGAACTGCCCCACCAGCCGCCGCATCCAGTCGATGATGGCCTGCGGATCCCTGACCGGTTTGGTCCGGCTGCCCTGGACCAGTACTTCGCTCAATTCCTGGTCGCGCTTGTCGGCAGTGGCCTGTTGTGAAGCGGTGGTTGCCGCGTTCGCCGGCGCCTGCGCGCCATGGGCGGCCGCCGCGGCGAGCAGCAGTGAAATCAACATGGGCCAGCTGCGGATCGCCCGGACGCCTGTACGCTGATTCATCGACACTCCTTGCGACATTCCAGCCATGGCCCATGACCGGCCCCGCCGTCCCTGGGACAGGTGAGTCTGCCCGGTAGTTCGATGCTTGTCCGCAATTCCGTGCTGATAGTTCGCCGGATGGGGCCTGTTTCGCATCGAGAACGGCAGGAGTCGCTTCGTGCACCAGGGCCGCCGACTGAATCGGCATACAATCGCGGCATGCGAGAATCGGTTTCCCGAATGCGTCACTTGACGCAGCTTCCCCCCAGCCCGCCATCACCATCCAAGTTCCCGAGCCGTACGAGAATCGTGCTTTGGACCGCCGTGCTCGCTTGCAGTCTGCTGGCGACTGCGTGTGGCCATGGCGATTCGTCACAGCGCGGCAAGGCTTCGCTCGCCGAAGCCACCATCATCAGCCCGGATGGCACGGCAACCGGGGTTACGCCTTTCATCGCATTTGTCAGGGTGCAGGGCAATTACCTCGATCGCCTCGCAAGCGTCGGGTTCCAGATCGCGCCCATGCCGGGCACGGCATCCAGACCCGTATCCGTGACATACCAGATGGACTATCTGAAGCGGCGCAACTATTTCGCCGGCGGCGACACGGCCACGGTGCCCGTGTTCGGCCTGTATGCGAACTACACCAATCGCGTCGAACTCAAGTTCGTCTTCAATGACCAGTCCGAGAAGCTGGTCTCGCTGGACATTGCCACCGGCCCCTATGTCGATGCCTTCAACACATTCGACCGGCCAGACAAACGCGTGGCTCGCCAGCCGGGCACGGAGCTGGGTTTCGATTTCTTCGCCATGAAGTCCGCGCTGGCCGGCCCGATCGTGGTCGATACGGACGGGTACATTCGCTGGGCCGTGCAGGGGCCGCTGGATGCCATCGCCTCGGGCTTCGTGGACAAGGGATTCGTCATCGCCGCCGCGTCCACCCGCACGCTGCGTCGCCTGGAGCTGGATGGCACGTCCTCGGAAGGGTTGCTGCTGTCGCCCGACATCGCCGGCGCGCACCACCAGATCGAAAAGGGAAAGTCCGGGCTGCTGCTGGGTGTGTACGACAAGGTGGGCGGCATCGCGCTGGACACCGGCAAGGTGGTGGAGATCACTCCGGCCGGGGCGATCCTGCGGCAATGGGACATCGGCGGGATCGTCGGTTCGTACATGGCCAAGAACGGTGACGATCCGTCCGCCTTCGTGCGCCCCGGCGCAGACTGGCTGCACGCAAACTCGGCCATCTACGATTCGCGCGACAACAGCCTGACCGTTTCGAGCCGCGAGAATTTCCTGCTCAACCTGGACTACGACAGCGGCGAGATTCGCTGGATTTTCGGGGACCCGACCAAGTACTGGCACAAGTTCGCCTCACTCCGGGCCAGGGCCATCAGCCTCGAGGACGGGCTGTATCCGGTTGGCCAGCATGCCCCGTCCGTCACCGCAGATGGTTTGCTGATGGTGTTCAACAACGGCGCGGAGAGCTTCAACCAGCCGCCTGGAGAACCCGCCGGCGAGGCGCGCAAGTACAGCACCGTGTCGGCCTATGCCATCGATACGGCCAGCCGGACGGCCCGACAGGCGTGGCAGTTCGACTACCAGCAATCGATCTTTTCCAGGATCTGCTCCAGTGCCTACGACGTTGCGGACAAGTCCGTTCTGGTCAGCTATGCGGTCGCCGAGCAGGGAACCCGGACCCGCCTGGTGGGCCTGAATGCCGCGCACGATGTGGTGTTCGATTTCGAATACAGGAATCCAAGTCCGAACTGTCCGGTGAGCTGGAACGCGGTGCCGGTGCCGTTCGGGCAGATGGATTTCCGCTAGGCCCCGCGCCTACCACATCTCTTTCAGCAGGCCGCTGGCGTCGATGCTGATCTTTTCCGATCCGGTCGAATCCAGCCGCGAATCTCCCGCGTTGGAGCCGATGTAACTGGTCTGCTCAAAGCACTTGAGCACCTTGTCGGTCATGAAGCGGCTGCGGCCGCCGTACACATGGGCATCGCCGTGCGGTGCCTGCTGCGTGAGCGGGAACTTCAGCGGCTGCAGCAACTGCAATTCATTGCGCGCTCGCGTCATGGCCACGTACAGCAATCGGCGCTCCTCATCGAGCAGCTCCGGCCTTGCGGCCGCGAATTCGGACGGAAAGCTGCCGTCCACCACGTTGAGCAGGTACACCGTGTCCCACTCCATGCCCTTCGCGGAGTGCACGGTGGAGAGGATCAGGTAGTCCTCGTCCAGGCTGGCGCGGCCGGACAGATCACCGGTGTTCTGCGGCGGATCCAGCGTGACTTCGGTGACGAAACGCTCGCGCGAGCGGTACTGCGTCGCCAGGTGCTCAAGCTGGTCCAGATCGCCGATGCGCGTGTGGAAGTGCTCGTAGATTCGCGTGAGGTGCGGCTGGTACCACTCGCGCACCATGCGCACCTGCCCCTCCCACGGCGCCTCGGGGTCCGTGAGCTTTTCCATCAGGTCGGCCAGGCGGAGGAATTCCCGTTCGGCCTGAGAGGTCACCTTCAGCCTGCGCAGGCTCTCGAACCCGCCGCCCGCCTCGGCCAGCGCGTCCAGCGTCCAGCGCGCATTCACCGGACCCATCCCCGGCAGCAGCTGCAGCACGCGGAATGCAGCCAGCGTGTTGCGCGGATTGTCCGCCCAGCGCAGCACGGCGATGAGGTCCTTTACATGGGAGCCTTCCAGGAACTGCAGGCCGCCATATTTCACGAACGGAATGCGCCGGCGCGTGAGCTCGATTTCGAGCAGGTCGCTGTGGCTGCCGGTACGAAACAGCACCGCCTGGCGGCGCAGGCTGACACCTGCTTCGCGGTTCTGCAGCACCTGACGCGCAACGTACTCGGCCTGCGACTCCAGATCGTCGATGCTCACATAGCGCGGCAGCGTGCCACCCGGCCTCGTTGCCAGCAGGTGTTTGCGGAACTGGCGGGGCGCCTCGGCGAGCAAGGCGTTGGCCGCATCGAGCACCGGCTGGGTCGAGCGGTAGTTCTGGCCCAGCGGCACAACTTCCGCGGGCGGTGTGTATTGCCCGGCGAAGCCCAGAATGTTTTCCACCTCGGCGGCGCGGAAGGAATAGATGGCCTGCGCGTCATCACCCACCACCGTCAGGCCATTGCCGTCCGGCTTGATGGCCCGCAGGATCTTCGCCTGCAACGCATTGGTGTCCTGGTATTCATCGACCAGGATGTGGTCGAAGTGCTTGCCCACATGCCTGGCCAGGCGCGGCTCCGAGACCAGCATTTGCCAGTAGAGCAGCAGGTCGTCGTAGTCGAGCAGCGCCATCTGCTGCTTGCGTTCGACATAGGTGCGGAACAGCTTCTTGAGTTCCTGCTCCCACTGCTGGCACCACGGAAACTGCTGCAGCGTGTCGGGCAACCCCTTGCCGGTGTTGACGCGCCACGAGTAGATCGAAAGACAGGTCTCCTTGCGGGGGAACCGTTGCTCGAGCGCGGCGAACCCCAGCTCGGCCCGCACCTGATCCAGCAGATCGGCCGAATCAGCGCGATCGATCACCGTATAGCAGGGATCGAGCTTCAGCTGCGGTGCGTAGTGACGCAGCAGCCGGTTGGAAATCGAATGGAATGTGCCGGCCCAGACCAGCCGCTGCGCCAGCGCCTGCGACTTGCCGGACGGTGAATCGTCCAGCTGCTTGCGCAGGATGTCGAGTGCGCGGCGGCGCATCTCGGCGGCGGCGCGGCGCGTGAACGTCAGCAGCATGATGCGCGATGGATCCACCCCGTTCAGCACCAGATGAGCCACGCGTGCCGCCAGCGTACTGGTCTTGCCGGTCCCCGCGCCCGCGATGATCAGCAGCGGACCGGCGCGGAACTGCCCATCGGGCGTGGTCGCGCCATAGCCCACAGCCTTGCGCTGCGCCAGATTCAGGGATTCGAGGTGGCTTGCCGGGGTCGCCATAATCGCATCAACTATAGCAATGCCCCAGCCCGAGAACGCGCACAAGGTCGAAACGGTCTTCAATGGCCGAGTGATTACGGTGAATGTGGAGCACATCGGGCTGCCCAATGGGCGCACGGGACGCTTCGAAATCGTGCACCACCCGGGTGGTGCCGCAGTCGTGGCAGTTGATGACGAGAGTCGCGTGTGCCTGTTGCGCCAGTTCCGTCCCGCTGGCGGCGGCTGGGTCTGGGAGCTGCCGGCGGGCCGGCTCGAGCCGGGGGAAATGCCCGAATTCACCGCCCGGCGCGAACTGGTCGAAGAAGCCGGACGCGAGGCACGGCGCTGGGAGTCGCTGGGCAGCATCCTGTCTTCGCCTGGTGTGCTGGCCGAGACCATTCATCTCTTCATGGCGCGCGATCTGGCCGTCGTGCCGCTGGCCCACGAGCAGCATGAGGTCATCGAGATTCACTGGGTCGACATGGCTGCCGCAGTTCGTCAGGCCTTGAGCGGGGAGCTGCGGGACTCCAAGACCGTAACAGGACTGCTCAGGGCCGCCGCGCATCTTTAAGGGAAACCCCGGAACATAATGGTGCATGGCGTGAGCCAGTCCACAGTTTCGGCGTGTGCGGGGCCGCGATAATATCTGTCATATATGGGTACCAACAAAACCCCGGATCGCTTCACCATTCACCTTCCGGACGATGCCGAGCCGGAGCGTGACATGCCGGACCATCTGGAAATGGTCGACTACGATCCGAAGACGGGCACGAAGAAGAAGATGGTCGGCGGGGCCTACGACCCTTATTCGAAAGAAGATCCGGGGCTCAACGATACCGCGCGCATCCGCAAGCCGCGGGTCGACCTGCGCAAGCTGTCCGAGTGGATCAAGACTTCGCAGCAGGTAAAGACCCTGCGCGAAGAAGACCTGCCGCCAGGCACCAAGCTGCCCGGGAAGGATTGAGCTCTCAGCTGCGCGCGCGCAGCAGCCAGCAGCCCGAGGCCGCAGCGGCTGCGTGGACCCACCACAGGCCCGCAGCCAGCGGCAGCTCGCCGCGACCCAGCATGGTCCGGCCCGCCGTCAGCAGGCCGGCATAAAGTGCAAACAGCAGCACCGCCCAGGGCACACGCGCATATCGCCCCTGTCCTGGTCGCAGTCGGCCCAACGGCACGGCGACCAGTCCCAGCACGATCACCGCAATGACCCAGGCCAGTCGCCAGTGCGCTTCGGCTATCTGGCGCGGCTCGCCCGAACGCAGCAACTCGCCCGTGCCAAGCCCGTCAACCCGTGGCGGTCCACGCAGCGATCCTCCAGGCAAGGCAATGCTGAACTGCTGGCTGGAAAAGCGCGCTGTGCGCCAGTCCGCCGCGCCCGGTCGTCCTTCGTAGCTGCTGCCATCGTTCAACTCGACCAGCAGCGAGTCACCGCCAGCAGCAAGCTGCTGCCGGGCGCTGCGCGCCACCACAACCTGGGTCGTTGCGATGTCGTCGGGCAGCTGGCGCTGCAGGAACACGTCCTGCAGCGAGCCATCGCCAGCAATGGCGCCAAAGTAAAGGGTGACGCCCTGCCCCAGCGAACGAAACGAGCCGGGTACCAGCTGTCTCACCACCGCGCTGCGCTGTGCCTCGGTGCGCATCGCGACCGCGTGGCGCGCGGCCTGCGGCCCGTCGATGAACGCCGCCCAGAAAGCCAGCAGCGCCGCCACAGCCGTGACCACACCGGCTGCAGCAAAAAGCAACGCGCCAGGAACCCCGCAGGACTGCGCGGCAGTGATCTCGTTGTCGTGGTACAGCCGGCCCAGCGACGCCACGACACCGAGCAGCAGCGCGAACGGCAGAATGACCAGCAGGCTGGTGCGCAGCGCCAGCAGCGCCAGTTCGGGAACCATCGTGCCTGGCACCTGGCCATCGGCTGCCCGCCCCAGCACAAACGACAACTGGTACGTGGCCAGCACCACCAGCAGCACCACTCCCACGCCCAGCGTGCAGGCACCCATCTCGCGCAACACGTGCCGGAAGAAGATGCCCCGCGTGATCACGATCGCAGGATGCCTACCAGGGTGCGTCGGCGCGCCTTGCGAAGCGGTACCAGGGATCCGGCTCGCCGCCGTAGACCAGCTGGCCCGCGGCATCACGCTGCTGCTCGAACAGCGCGATGCCATCGCCGTTGAGCGTGACGCGCTGCTCGACGCGCAAGGCCTCCCCCGTATCGCGCGCCGACGCGCGGCAGTTGCCCACGGTGGCGGCGGAGAATCCCGCCCCTTCGCGCTGGAAGAGCAGGTCGCAACCGGGCCGTGGCCGCAGATCCTGTGACAGCATGCTGCGGAACAGGTCGCGGTTCTGCTGGCCATCGCGCCAGCGCAGCGGCTCGGCGAAATCGGCTTGAACCAGCATGGCCAGCTGTTTGCCGGGAACCGCATCGACCACGTACAGATGCTGCGCAGTCACGCGTCGCGCGTCGTCCGCAGCCATCTCCTGCACGTAGAAGACGTGCTCGCCCACCAGCGGGGCATTCACCGGCGCGATCATCAGTCTCAGTGGCGCATGGTCAGGACTGGCACGCGACTGGGCAAGGTTGTCGTAGCTGCCGCCGAGCTGTGCGATCAGCTGGTTCACGAACAGCTCCTCGGGTTTCGGACCGGAAGCACAGGAGCTCGCCAGCGCCGCCAGCACCACCAGCAGGAATCTTCTAACCGCCATACATCACCCGCCATTGCGCCGGATAGGTCAGCCCCAGCTTCACGATGCTGTCGAGCAGCGACGGATAGTCGAGGCCGGCCGCAGCACCGGCACGCGCGAAATCCTCGTCGCGCGCCAGGTGCGGATTCGCGTTGGCCTCCAGCGCGTAGATGCTGCCGTCCGCCCGCATGCGGAAGTCCATGCGCGCGTAGCCGGTGAGACCGAGGGCCCGATAGATGCGGCGCGAGAGCTTGTCGAGGCGCGCCTCGACACCGGCGGGCAGATCGGTGGCAGGCGCGCTGTCGATGCCGTACTTGGTGCGGTACTTGGCATCCCACTTCACCTTGCGCGTGGCGATGGCACTGCCCGTCTGGCCCAGCTGGCCGAAATCCAGCTCCCAGACCGGGAAGCGCGTGAGCCGCGAATTACCCAGCATGCCTACATACAGCTCGCGGCCTTCGATGTATTCCTCGACCAGCACGTCGGTCTTCTGCCCCTCCAGCACGAACTCGATGCGCTCCTTCAGGTTCTCGGCATTGGTCACCACGGAAGCCTGCGCGATTCCCGCCGAGGCATCGTCGGTGCTGGACTTCACGAACAGCGGGTAGCGCATGCGCTTTGGCACCCGGACGCGCTGGCCGCGCCGAAACACCGCGTACTGCGGAGTGGGAATGCGGTGATACGCGAAGACCTGCTTGCACAGCGACTTGTCGCGCGACAGCAGCAGGCCGCGCGGATTACAACCGGTGTAGGGCTGGCGCAGCATCTCGAGGAAGGCGGTCACGTGCTGGTCATAGCTGACGATGCCGTCGAACTCCTCCAGCAGGTTGAACACCACGTCCGGTTCCCATTCCGTGATGGCGGCGCGCAGCTCGGTGATGGAATCCAGCACTCCCAGCGCGCGTACTTCGTGGCCGGAGGCGCGCAGTGTCTGGATGACGTCGAACTCGGTCTGCCACTCCTCGATGGCCTTGGGGCCCTGGCCCTCCAGACTGTCCGGCGGCATCAAGCTCGGGTGCAGGACAACCAGGACTCGAGATCGCTTCATAGATTCAGGTGAGGCCGTTCCCTTTCATCCAGCAGACGCGCCAGGCGGGCCAGCAGCCAGCGCGCATGCGGCATGGCATTGCGCTGCGACCCGCGCAGATACAGCTGCATGTTATCCGAACCTTCGATCGCAATGCGCAGCGCATGATGCAGCGTGTAGTGATCGAAATCCGCAAGCAGTGCCTTGCTGGCCAGCAATTCACGCCGGTGCGCGCGCAGGAAAGGGGCCGCGCGCATGACGCCACGGCGCTCCGCGCGCCTGGCGAATACCCGCTGCAGCAATCCATCGATGGCCTCGCTGCGCCAGTCCATCTGGCGCGCCAGCTTCTCGCGGTAATGCTGCGCAAGCGTGCGCCGGTTGCTGCTCACCGGTTCCACGAACGCACGGCTGCGCACCAGCGGAGTCTGGCCCGCGAGCTCGCCCATCATTTCATCGACCAGGCGCAGCTTCTCCCATGCGGGCCAGCTGGCATAGGTGCGGCGCCAGTCGGATCTGGGCCTCAGCCACACGGCAAAGGTTTCAGCGAAGTCTTCGGTGGGATGCGATTGCGCATACCACTCTCCCAGGTGGCGCACGAAGCTGCGGCTGCCAGGCCGCGCCCGGTAGGTCTCCGGATAGGGCAGCGATGCCGGGCCGAACACTTCGCGCCAGCGTGCGCGCTGGCGCAGGCGGAAAGCCGTATCGATCGCATGACCCACTTCATGGCGCAGGATGCGCATCATCCAGTTGCTGTTGCCACCCTCGACCTCGCGCATCATGCGCCGCTCCAGCTGCATCAGGCGCGGATGGGCCAGATAGAAAGGGACCGCGATGCCGGGCACGCCGTCGGGCGAGAACCACTCCTCCGACAGCCACATGTGCGGGCGAAAGCACAGATCGCGCCGTTCGAGTTCTCCATGGACGCGATTCAGGCGCGCCGCGAGCCGGCTACCGGCGAGCGCGAGACCCAGATCGCAGAAGCGCAGCTGCAACAGTTCGGCATCGGGCAGCCGCGCCCAGTCGCGCGCGTCAGACGGCCCTGACATCACTTGCCTCCACCTGCCATTCCAGGATGTAAGCCTCCTGCTCCGGCGTTTCCGGAATCCAGGGCCAGCGAGCTGCGCGCGCGTTCTGGCGCCACAGCTTGTTCAGGACTTCCAGTACCGCTTCGGGTGCGGTGCCACGTTCGCGCAGCCAGCATCCGATGGCCGTGCCCGTGCGTCCGATGCCAGCGCGGCAGTGCAGGTAGACGGCATTGTTGCCCGACAGCGCCAGCTCCAGCACCTGCAGGATCTCGCGCATGCGCGCCGGCTCCTGCGGCACCGAGTGATCCGGAATCGGCAGGTTGCTGTACACCACTTTCTTCGGCAGCAGCCCGGCATACGACGGCATCTCGCCCGCCCAGGTCAGGTCGATGAATGAGCGCACCCCGGCAGCCAGCAGCAGATCCACGCGACGACTGGTCGCGGCGTCGTTCACGCCGGCCGGATGTTCGCCAGCCAGCAAACGGCCCGGCAGGGCCCAGTAAGTGTTGGGCAGCGGCGCGATCACGCCTTGTCCTCCGGCTGCAGGCCGGCGAAATCGAACAGACGCGTATCGGCCAGGGTCTCGGGCTCGACGTTGCGCAGCGCCGTGAACAGCGACTCGATGCGGCCTGGATGCTCGCGCTCCCACCCGGCCAGCATGCGCTTGATGGTGGCGCGCTGCAGGTTCTGCTGTGATCCGCACAGGTCGCAGGGAATCAGCGGAAAGCCGCGCGCGCTGGCATAGCGCTCGATATCGCGCTCGGCCACGTAGGCCAGCGGCCGGATCACGATGTGCCGCCCGTCCTCCGAGCGCAGCTTGGGCGCCATGGCCTTGAGCTTGCCCCCGTGGAACAGGTTCAGGAACAGTGTCTCGACGATGTCGTCGCGGTGGTGCCCCAGCGCGATCTTGGTGATGCCATGTTCGGCCGCGTAGCGGTACAGCGCACCGCGCCGCATGCGCGAGCACAGGCTGCACAGGGTCCGCCCTTCCGGAATGAGCCGCTTCACCACGCTGTACGTGTCCTGCTCGATGATGTGGTGGTCGACGCCGAGCGAGGCCAGGTATTCGGGCAGCACATGCGCCGGAAAGCCCGGCTGCTTCTGGTCGAGATTCACCGCCACGAGCGAGAACGGCACCGGCGCGCTGCGCTGGAGCGAAAGCAGCATGTCGAGCAGCGTGTAGGAATCCTTGCCGCCGGAAAGACAGACCATGACGCGATCGCCCGCGGCGATCATTGCGTAGTCCGCGATGGCCTTGCCCACCAGGCCGCGCAGATGTGCGGCCAGCTTGCGCTTGGTCGTGGACATCACGGGCAGCGCTGCCGCAGTGATGCTCACCGCGCCTCCTCCAGGTAGCGCGCTTCCAGGTAGCGCAATGCAATCGGCGCCGAGAATCCCTTGCCGGTGACCTGCTGCACCAGTTCCTGCGGCGTCAGGCGCGCGCCCTCGGCGTGCACATTGCGGGCAAGCCAGCTGGTGACGGTCGCAAACTGGCCGGTCGCGATGTGTTCCTCAAGCTCCGGTGCAGCGCTGCGCAGCGTTTCAAACAGCTGCGCCGCGATGACTGCGCCCAGTGCATACGACGGAAAGTACCCGAAGGCACCATGCGCCCAGTGCACGTCCTGCAGACACCCTTCGGCATCATTGGCCGGACGCACCTCGAGGCGATCCTGCATGCCCTGGTTCCAGGCTTCGGGCAGGTCGCGCACTGCGAGCCTGCCGTCCAGCAGGTTCCTTTCGATGCCATAGCGCAGCACGATGTGCAGCGGATAGGTCAGCTCGTCCGCATCGACGCGAATCATGCCGCGCCGCACCCGCGTCAGCACCCGGTACAGATTCTCCGGCTCCCATTCCGGGCCACTGACGCCGAAATGCTTCTCCAGCAATGGCTTCAGGTACTGAAGGAAGGATCTGCTGCGACAGATGACCATCTCGATGAACAGCGCCTGGCTCTCCTCCAGTGCGATGCCACGCTCCTTGCCCACCGGCTGCGCGCGCCATTCACGCGGCACGCCCAGGTCATACAGCACGTGACCGGTTTCATGCAGTGCGGCCAGCAGGCCGCTGAAGGGGTTGGCCTGATCCAGCTTGGTGGTGACGCGGATATCACCGGCCACACCTTCGGTGAACGGATGGTCACTCTCGTCCAGCCGGCCGCGGTCGAAGCGGAAGCCGAACGCCTTCATCACCTCGACGATCAGCGCACGCTGCCGGCCCGGCGTGAATTTGCCGGTGATGGGCAGGGTCTTCATGGCGCTCTGGCGCTCGATTGCCTCGCGGATCAGCCCGGGCAGGCGCCGCGACAGCGCGCGAAACACCGGATCGATCTCGGCGCTGCGCACGCCGGGCGTCAGGCCGTCCATCAGCGCATCGTAGGGAGACAGGTTGCGCGCCTGCCCCAGCAGCGCGGCCTTGTCGCGCACCAGCTGCAGCACCTCTTCCAGATGCGGCGCGAAGATGCTGAAGTCCTGTTTCTCTCTGGCTTCTGCCCAGCGCACTTCCGCCACCGAGGTGACCCGCGCCAGTCGCGAGATCAGCGATACGGGCGTGGCGATGGCGTGGTCGCGCTGGCGCACCATTTCGCGCAGGTTGGCGCGCTGCCAGTCATCCAGTGATGCCGCGCCGGCCTGCGCGCGATCCAGCAGCCGGCTCACCTTCGGTGAAGTCAGCACGGCGTGCTGTTCGGTCTCGATGGCTGCGAGCTGCTCGCCGCGCACGTCGGCACTGCCGCGCGGCATCATCACTGCCGCATCCCAGCGCAGCAGCGACAGGGCACCGCCAAAGGCGTGCAGGCGCTGCCACTCCTGTTCGAGTTGTTTGTAGGGGGTCACCGCCATGGTTTTCCCCCGTGGGGACTGGCCTTGCCGGGGGAGGGCCATTCTACCCGTGCCCGGCTGCCCCCAAGGGGCGTGAATCAGGCCTTGGCGGGGGTTCCAGCGGCCTTCGCGCGGCCGTCGCCGCCCATCAGGCGGTCGATCATGCGGGAAACGTGCTGCGGGGAACGGGTATTGCGGGCGATCTTGACATACAGCGCCGGCACCACGAACAGCGTCAGGGCCACCGCAAACACGGCGCCGAAGAACACCGTGGCCCCGATCGACTGGCGGCTTTCGGCCCCTGCGCCGGTGGCCAGCATCAGCGGCAGGGCACCGGCTGCAGTGGCCAGCGTGGTCATCAGCACCGGGCGCAGGCGGGTGGTCGCCGCCTCGACGGTGGCGGCGACGAATTCACTGCCGCGATCGCGCAGCTGGTTGGAAAACTCCACGATCAGGATGCCGTTCTTGCTGGCAATGCCGATCAGCATCACCGCCCCGATCTGGCTGAACACGTTGATCGAGGAGCCGAACAACCACAGTCCGCACAGGGCCCCGGTGAGCGCCAGTGGCACCGCGGCCAGGATCACCAGCGGATGCACGAAGCTCTCGAACTGGGCGGCGAGCACCAGGTACACGATCAGCATCGCGAACGCGAAGGTCAGGAACAGTCCGCCGGCGGAGCGCTTCAGCTCGCGCGACTCACCGTCGTATTCGATCTGCACCGGCACGTCGCCCTGCTGCGCACGCACGGTCTTTTCCAGGTAGTCCAGCGCATCGCCGAGTGGATAGCCGCCTGCGAGATCCCCGGTGATGGTCACCGAGCGCATGCGGTTGAAGCGCCTGAGTTCCGAGGCGGCACCGGTCTCCTGGGTCTGGACCACGCTGGCCAGCGGCACCAGCTGACCACCCTTGTCGGAACGCACGTAGATGTTGTCCAGATCTCCGACCGTGGCGCGCTGCTCATCGCGCGCCTGCAGCACCACGTTGTATTCCTCGCCACCCATCAGGAAGGTGGTGACCACGCGCGAGCCGAGCATGGTTTCCAGTGCGCGTCCGACGTTGGTCAGCGATACGCCAAGGTCAGCCGCCTTGTTGCGATCAATGCCCACCAGCAACTGCGGCTGGCGCTCTTCGTAATCGACGTCCAGATTGGTCAGGCCGGGGTTTTCGGCGGCCTGCCTCACGACGCGTTCGGCGATATCGGCCAGCTCGCCGTATTCGTTGCCCTGCAGGACCAGCTGCACCGGCCGGCCGTTGCCACCCAGTGCACCGCGCGAGGCCGCGCTGGGTGAAATGCGCGCACCGGGAATCTCCTGCGTACTGCGACGCAGCCGCTGCGCGATCGTGTCGGCACTGTCCGGACGCTCGCCCCAGTCCTTGAGCGGGAGGAACACCATGCCACTGCTCACGGAACCCTGGTTCTGCCAGCTGCCCGTGCGCTGGATCACGCGCAGCGCATTGCCGCGCGCAACTTCGTCACCCGCGACGCGCGCAACCTGGTCGAGTTGCCGCTGCATGTAATCCAGGCTGGCGCCCTCGGGCCCGTTGACCTGGATGCGTACCGTGCCGCGATCCTCCGACGGGGCCAGCTCCTGTGGCAGTCGCATGCCCGACCAGGGCCAGCCCAGCACCAGCAAGGAGATCATGGTCGCCGCCGATAGTCCGGCCGTGCCCAGCACCAGCCACGGGCGCGCGCCAGCCAGCGTCCAGCGCAGCGCGGCGCTGTACCGCCCCGCCAGCTGCCGGAAGGCCCGGTCAATGGCGGACGCAAACCGGCCGCGGCGGATGCCGCCGGCGAACAACTTCGCCGTCATCATGGGCGTGAGTGTCAGCGCGACCAGCGCGGAAATGGCCACTGCAGCAGCCACCGTGACACCGAACTCGGAAAACAGCCGACCCACATTGCCTTCCATGTACGAGATGGGCAGGAACACGGCCACCAGCACCATGGTGGTGGCAATCACCGCGAAGCCGATCTCGCGACTGCCGTTGATTGCGCCGAGCAGCGGGGGTTCGCCCAGCTCGATGCGACGCACGATGTTCTCGAGCACCACGATGGCATCATCCACCACCAGGCCAATGGCCAGCACCGCGCCCAGCAGCGTCAGCGTGTTGATCGAATAATTCAGCGCCGCCATCACGATGGCCGCCGCCAGGATCGACACCGGAATGGTCGCGGCCGGAATCAGCGTCGCGCGCAAACTGCCCAGGAACAGGAAGATCACCACCAGCACGATGACCCCGGTCTCGGCCAGCGCATGCATCACCTTCTGCATTGATTCGCGGATGAAAATCGAGTTGTCGACGTTGATGCCCAGGGTGATGTCCGGCGGCAGGGTCTGGCGGATCAGCTCGATTTCCTTCTTCACCGCGGTGGCGACTTCCAGCACATTGGCAGTGGACAGCGGCGTGACCGGCAGCAGCAGTGCCGGGCCGCCATCGATGGCGGAACCGCCGCGCTGGTTCTCCGCCGCCAGCTGGACCTGCGCCACTTCGCCGAGCCGCACCAGGTAACCGTCAGCGCCGCGACCGACGGTCAGGTTGCGGAAATCATCCTCGGTGCGCATGGCGGTCTCGGTGCGCAGCGTGAATTCACGTTCGCGTGATTCGATGCGGCCGGCCGGCAGTTCGATGTTCTCGCTGCGCAGCGCGGCTTCGATGTCGGCGACCGTCACCCGCCGCGCCGCCATGGCGCCGCGATCCAGCCACACACGCATCGAATAGCGCCGCTCGCCATTGATCTGCACCGTCGCCACGCCGGGCACGGCGCCCAGCCGGTCCACCACATAGCGCGCGGCAAAGTCGCTCAGTTCCAGCCCGTTGCGCTGGTTGCTGGACAGGACCACGAACATCAGCTGTTCGGCGCCACTGTCCACTTTCTGCACCCGCGGCGGATCGGCTTCCTCGGGCAGACGACCCATCACGCGCGAGACCCGGTCGCGCACGTCGTTGGCCGCCGCATCGATGTCGCGCCCGGTGCGGAACTGCACGTCGATACTGGAACGCTCGTCGCGGCTGCGCGAGGTCACCTTGTCGACGCCCTCGAGCCCGGCCACTTCGTTCTCGATGATCTGCGTGACCCGCGATTCGATCACCGAGGCATTGGCGCCGCGATAGCTCACGTCCACGCTGACCACCGGCTGCGAGATGTCGGGATATTCGCGCAGCGACAGCCGCAGCGCGGCCATCACGCCGGTGATGAGCAGCAGCAGCGCCAGCACTGTGGCGAACACCGGCCGCCGGATGGACAGCTCGGAAATGGTCATGAGCCGGCTGGTTGGATCGCAGCGGCGCTGGAAGTCGCGCCCAGTTCCCTGATCGCCGCGCCGTCGCTGAGCTTGAGCGTTCCTTCGACCACCACCTTGTCGCCGGCGGCAAGACCACTGGTGATCTCGACGAATCCGGGCTCGCGCCGGCCCAGCGTGACTTCACGCTTGGCCACCTTGTCGCCTTCCCGCACGTAGACGAACTGGCGCGCCTGTTCGGGCACCAGCGATTGCTCCGGTATCACCAGTACCGCCTGGCGGTCCGGCGCAACCGCAACGGTGAGGAACATGCCGGGCTTCAGTGCGGAGTCCCGGTTCGGCACCACCGCGCGCACCATCACGGCACGCGTGGCCTGATCCACGCGCGAATCCACACTGACCACCTTGCCGACAAAGCTGCGTCCGGGCCAGGCGCCGGTGGCTGCCGTAACCGACTGGCCGGTGCGCAGCTGCGATACATAGTTCTCGGGCACCGCGAAATCGACCTTGATGGTGCTGGTGTCGTCCAGGGTGGTGATCACCGTGCCGGGATTGATCAACGCACCCAGCGAGATGCGGCGCAGGCCCACACGGCCGGCGAATGGCGCCCGGATGTAGGTGTCTTCAAGGCGCGCGCGCGCGGCGGCCACGCGCGCCTCGTTGGACTTCATCGTCGCCTCAAGCTGCTCGTACTGCGACTTCGATACCGCCTGGGTGGCCATCAGGTCGCGGCTGCGATTGAACTGGCTGCGACTCTCCTCGAACGCGGCCTCGGTCGCGGCCAGATCCGCGCTGGCCTGCCCGCGGTCCAGTTCCACCAGTACCTGGCCGGTCTCCACGACCTCGCCATCACTGAAGCGGATGGCAGTGACGATATTGGTCGCCTTGGAGGTGATGCTCACCGCCTCGTTGGCATTGGCGGTACCGATGGCCTGGATGCCGGCGTTGATTGCGCGCTGCTCCACCGCGGCGGTGATCACCGGGATGGGTGCGACTCCAGACCGGGCGCCGGGACCCTCCTGTGGCGACTGCATGGCCGGCGCACTTTCGTGCTTGATCTCGTAGACCGCCCAGCCGGTCGCGATCAGGCCAAATGCAAGACTGGCGGCAGTGACGATGGAACGGGTATCGGCCATGACCGGGGCATTATGGCAGCAGCCGCGTCAGCTCGGGCGGCGGCGTCCCGTCGCCCACCCACAGCACCACCGTCGAAGTGAGCGGCGCTATCAGCAGCTGCCGCCCGGTACTGCCCGCCACCAGTAACGCGCGACCCGGCTCCGACCCCGGAATCTGGAAGCCCAGGCCATATCCTTCGTGCACCGGAGATTCCGTGACCATCCGGGCCAGGGTTCCAGGCGCCCACAGTTCCTCGCCGCCGACCCGGCCATCTGCGGCCAGCACCAGCGCCAGCCGCAACCAGTCACCGATGCTGGCCCGCACGCAGCAGTGGGCGGCCATGTCGCCGCGCCGGTGATCCAGCATCACCGTGGCGTCACCGGCTGCCATGCGCGACCACAACCTTTGCTCAAGCACCGCCGCGAATGGCGCACCTTCGAGCCTGGCAGCGAGCAGCGCCAGCAGCTGCGCATTCACCGGCGACTGTTCGAAATGCGACCCCGGGGGCCACACCGGCTGCCAGCGCAGCGCCGCCCGCGCAAAGTCCGGACCCGCGGCCAGTTGTGCCCGGATATTGAACGGGTTCAGCGGTTCGAAGTCTCCAGCCGGCATCCCCGACAGTTGCCAGAAGAGCTGGCGCGGAGTGATGGCGCCGCGGCGATCTTCGCTCCATGCAGACAGTGTCGAACCGACCGGTTTGTCCAGCAGATCCGGATGATCGCCCACCAGTTGCGCATACAACGGTGCCAGCACGACCGGGGCAAGGCCCCGCCAGTCGACCTGCGACTGCTCATCGACGCCAGTGGCAAACCAGGCATCCACACGACCATCTGCGTGAGCACGCAGCAATGCCTGGGTGCTGGTGCCGGTGGCGATTGCAGCGAGATCCGCATCGCTCTGCATCTGCAGCGCGAGCGCGTGGCTTCCACCGTGAAGAACCCGGGTGACTCCTTCCATGGAATCGGGCCACCCGGTGGAGGAGGCATGCCACTGCCATGCGCGTTGCCAGAACGGCCAGTGCGCTGCCAGCGACCCCACCCCGAGTGACGCCGTCACCAGAATGACGACGGCCACTATGACCAGCATCCGCTGCATGCGCGGATGATACAGCCGTTGTTGCCGCTACACTTCACGCGATGGCCACCGCCCCGTTAAAGGTCTGCTTCATCGCATCGGAGATCGCGCCGCTTGCCAAGACCGGAGGCCTCGCCGATGTGGCCGGTGCATTGGCCAAGTACCTGCACGGCGAGGGCCACGACATCCGCGTCTTCGTGCCGCTGTACCGGCAGATCGACCGACAGCAGATCCAGATGTCACCAGTGGAGTCCCTGCGCGACATCCCCGTGCAGCTCGGACCGCACCTGCTGCGCTTCTCTGTACAAACCGCACAGCTGCCGGGCTCCGCGACTCCCATCCATCTGGTGGATGCACCGGCATTGTTTGATCGCGATCGCATCTATGGGAGCGCACCCGACGAGCATCTGCGCTTCATCCTGCTGACGCACGCGGCGTTCCTGTGCTGCCAGCGCATGGCATTCGCGCCGCAGATCCTTCACTGCAACGACTGGCACACGGGCTTCGGTCCGCTGCTGCTGAAGACCGTGTATGCCTGGGATCGCCTGTTCCACGGCACGCGCAGCCTGATGTCCATCCACAACCTTGCCTACCAGGGCGTGTTCGGCGCCGCGGACACGGCCGACATCGGGCTCGGCGACTCCGCCCACCTGCTCGATGCCGGCGATCGGGCCGGCGGACGCGTGAATCCGCTGCGCGAGGGCATTGCCCATGCACATGCCCTCAGCACCGTGAGTCCGACCTATGCACTGGAGATCCAGACACCGGAATACGGCCACGGTCTCGACGGGCTGCTGCGCAGTCGCGCTGGTGCGCTCACCGGAATCCTCAATGGCGTCGACTACGAAGACTGGGACCCGCGTGTCGACCGCTTTCTGCCGCGCCATTTCGATGCGGACAAGCTCGCGGTCAAGCAGGCACTGAAGCGTGCCTTTGCGCATCGCCTCGGCCTGGCGCTGCCGCCGCGCCAGCGCACGCCGCTGGTCGGCATCGTGAGCCGCATGGCCTGGCAGAAGGGCCTTGACCTCTTGTTGACTGCGCTACCGCAGCTGCTGGCGAAGCACCGCTTCTGCCTTGCGGTGCTGGGCAGCGGCGAGGAGCGCTACGAAAGTTTCTTCCGCGTGATGGCCGCGCTGTATCCAGCGCGGGTGCACTTTCGATCCGGCTACAGCGAGGAACATGCGCACTGGATCGAGGCCGCCAGCGACATGTTCCTGATGCCCTCGCTGTACGAGCCCTGCGGCCTGAACCAGATGTACAGCCAGCGCTACGGCACCATTCCGATCGTGCGTCGTACCGGAGGCCTGGCCGATTCGGTGCGGCACTTCGATCCGGCCACCGGTGAAGGCACCGGCGTGGTGTTCAACGACTACGACGCGGGTGCGGTGACCTGGGGCATGGAGACAGCGCTGGCGTGGTACGCGAAGAAGCCGCTGTGGCAACGGCTGGTGGGCAATGCGATGGCCGAGGATTTTTCCTGGCAGCGCCGCGTGGAGGATTACGTCGCGCTGTATCGGCGCATGCTCGGCGGCTGATCAGCGCAGCTGCAATGTGCCGCTGTGATTGAACGGAATGCTCCGGAGCATGCCGGATGACAGCTGCACCTTGCCGCTGATGGTGTAGGGAACACTGTCCTGGTTGCCGCTGGTCAGCACACGCAGCAGCGCTCCGGCTGCATTGGCGGTGACATTCACGTCGAATTCGGTTTCGCCATTGGCCGGTACTTCGAAGTTCCCGGAAGACTGCCCGTGCGCAAAGGCCTTCTGGGCCAGCTGCACCTCATAGTTGATGCTGCGCACCGGCAGGACCCGGTCATTGGGGTTGTACACCCGCATGCGCACGCGCAGCTCCTGCTGGAACAGGTCGCCCTTGAGCAGATCGACATCCACCACCGACAGCTCTGGCTGTTGCAGGTGGGTGTAAGCGCATGCTGCCAGCAGCGCCGGCATCATCAGCGCCACCAGTGTCCGCATCGAATTCATTCACTGCCCCCGGTTGTGCAGCTGGTTCAGCTCACCATACCTTGCGGCCAGGTCCGCGGTAAGTGTCGGCAGCGACAGACGCCAGCTCCAGTTGCCGGTGACGGTCCCCGGCCGGTTAAGTCGTGCCTCGCTTCCCAGCCCGAGCAGATCCTGCATCGGCAGCACGGCCATGCAGGCCACCGAAGCCAGCGCTGCACGGATCATTGCTTCGGGTACCTCATGATCGGCGCGGCCCAGGTAGCGGCGCACGAGATCGCGCGACGCGGGCTCCAGCGATGCATACCAACCCACGGTCGTGTCATTGTCATGCGTACCGGTATAGACGATGCCATCGGGCTCATGCTGGTGAGGCAGATGCGGATTCGCAGCATTGCCATCGAAGCCGAACTGCAGCACGCGCATGCCGGGCAGATGGAACTCGCGCCGCAGCGCCGTGACCTCGGGCGTGATGACGCCCAGGTCCTCGGCCACCAGTTCCAGCTGCGGCAGTTTCGCCTGCACGAGTTTGAGCAATGCCGCACCGGGAGCCTTGCGCCAGCTGCCTTCGCGCGCAGTGGCTGCACCGGCCGGCACCGACCAGTAGGCTTCCAGCGCGCGGAAGTGGTCGATGCGCAGCAGATCGAAGCGATCACCCTGAAGCTGCAGCCTGTGCAGCCAGAAGCGGAAGCCGTCAAGGCACTGCGCGTCCCAGTCGTACAGTGGATTGCCCCACAGCTGGCCATCGGCCGCGAAGTAGTCCGGCGGCACGCCGGCCACCGCGCGTGCCTGGCCGCCGGCATCGAGCTGGAACTGGCGACGATTCGCCCAGGTGGCCACGGAATCCGGTGCCACATAGATGGGCAGATCACCCAGGATATGAATGCCGCGCGCCGCGGCATGTTCGCGCAGCGCGCGCCATTGCATGTCGAAGCGCCACTGCACGCGCGCACGTTCGCGCATCCGCGGCTCGAGCCGCTGCGCCGCGGATTGCAGCGCCGGCAACAGGCGATCGCGCAGCGGCACGGGCCAGCGCCACCACGGCTCACCGCCCTGCTCGTCGCTGATGGCCTCGAACAGCAGGTAGTCGTCCAGCCACGCGGCCGACTCTGCCCGCCACTGCTCGAAGTCGCTGTCGCTGCCCGGGTCGGGCGCGCGCCAGTCGATCAGCGCCGGATTGCCGGCGCGATCCGAACGTGCCCAGTACGGCGAGCCGCTGGTATCCACCGGCACCAGCGGCAAGAGCTGCCACACCGAGAAGCGGGCTTCGGCCAGCCAGTCGATGAAGCGCCGCGCCGGAGCTCCGAATGCACCTTCGTCGTGCTGACACAGCGACGCCGCCGGCAGCAGTACGCCAGCGCGCCGACGCGAGAGCACCGCGGCACCTTTCATGAGCGACGCATCACGCCGCCGGCCTCGGGCGCACCGCGGCCGGCGCTGATGGGAACGGCAAGCACGGCTGGCGGGTCGAGTCCGAGCGCGCGATACAGGCTGGTCAGCTGATGACGGAACAGCTCGTCGAAATCGCGCACTGCCGCGGCCGGGTTGTAGTCGCCGAACCACCAGAACCAGTCCGATGCCTCGCAGGCGGCCAGCTGCTGCTCGGCCAGCGCGAGTTCGGCATCACTGAGGAGCCCATGCTGCACGACCGCGTCGAATGAACGCTTGGCCGCGCACAGCAGATCCCAGCCGCGATTCTTGTCGGCATCGCCCATCCACGTGGACAACGTGCCATACACCCAGCTGCCGGCGCGCAACTGGGGCAAGGTGGCGGGCGCAATGCCCGCCGCACGCTGCTGGTCGACGTACTCCGAAAGCGTCATCAGCTGCAGATCCGGATGCGCCGCCAGCTGCGCGTACATCGCGGAGAGGAAATACCAGCCATTGCAGGGGTAGTACTCCCAGGCGTTCTCGCCGTCGAGTGCGATCAGCAACACGCGACCCTGGCTGCCACGGGTGCGCTCGGCGAATCCGGCCACTTCATGCACCAGGTTCGCCGCGGCATCATCACCATGCCATTTCGAATACGTGAAGCCGATCAGGTCCGAATAGCCGTCGTGGCGGAAGAAACAGGCAAGGTTGCTGCCCGGCAATGCAAACGGCTGGTTCAACAGGGACTCGGCTGCAGGCTGCTCATCCGGCACCGCGATTCCCGATCGCTCCAGCGATGGCTTGAGCACACTGACGCTGGTGGCCAGGCAATCGAAACCGGCGGCCTCGATGGCCGCCACCGTCTGCACACTGACCGCGCCCTCGGAAGGCCAGCAGCTGCGCGGGCGGCGACCGAACACACGCTGATGGCATTCCACCGCCCGCTTCAGGTGCCAGGCCGCGCGCTCGGCTCCTCCCGGATAGGCAGGCGAGGCCGGGCGACCGGCATTGGGTTCGCTGTCGCGCGCCGCGCCGAAGTCGAACAGCAGCGGCAGGATGGGATGACTGTATGGCGACACGGCCAGTTCGCACTTGCCCGCGTCCGCGAGCGCGCGAAAGCGTGGCAGCACACCGTCCAGCAGTTCACCGATCAATTCGAGCAGGCTGCGACGGTCAACCGCATCGAAGCCGCGGGCCCTGGCCACGAGCCGCGCCACGCGGGCGTCGCTGCGCACGGATTCACCCAGCCACGCAATGTGGTACCACACGGCGATGTCGTACAGGTATTGATCCGACGCGTAGACGATGCGGTCCACGTCATTCAGTCCGGGCGCGAGCCGCACCAGCTCCGCAAAAGGCTCGTAGCGGCTGATCAGGTTTTCCCGATCCGCACGCAGGCAGGCATTGAGCAGCGCGACGCGCGCCTGCGGCGCAGCCGGCAGCGGGACATCGCTCAGCGTGGCCAGCAGCGAATCGGGCAGTGGCTTGCCAGTGGTGAGCGTGGCACGCACTGCCGTCGCCAGATCCTCGATCTGCTCGACGAGCACGGGAGTGAAATTGACGACGGCCTTCGCACCCGGCACCTGCTCCAGATGCGCGGCCATGTCGGTGTAATCCTTGATGGCGTGCAGCCAGGTCCATGGCAGCACATATCGTCCCGACAGCGCGTCGCGGTACGGCGGCTGGTGCATGTGCCAGAGAAGCACGACCGGAAGGCGGTCGCTCATCCGCGCACAGCCGTCGCCGCATGCAGCGCATCGGGCGTCACCAGCACGATTCCGCGCGGGGTGACTTCAAAGCGCTGCGCGTCAAGGGCCGTGTCAACACCTATCCGCATGCCATCGGGTATGTCGCAGTGCTCGTCGATGATCGCGTTGCGGATGGTGCAGCCACTGCCGATGTGCACCCCCGGCATGATTACCGACCGTTCCACCACGCTGCGCTCTTCGACACGCACGGCCGAAAACAGCAGCGACTCGCGAACCACCGCACCCGAAATGATGGAACCGCCGGCGACCAGTGAATTGATCGCCATGCCGGTGCGGCCCTCGTCGGCAAGCACGAACTTGGCCGGCGGCTGCTGCACCTGGTAGGTCCAGATCGGCCATTCCTCGTCGTAGACGTTCAGTTCCGGCGAGACATGCACCAGCTCCAGGTTCGCCTCGTAGAAGGCGTCCACCGTCCCCACGTCGCGCCAGTAGTTCTGCGCGCGCGTGCGCACGTTGCGGAACGGGTAGGCAAAGATCTGCAGCTTGTCGATGGCCTTGGGGATCACGTTGCGGCCGAAGTCATGCGCCGAGGTTTCATCGGCGGCGTCTTCAGCCAGCAACTGTTCCAGCAACTGCGTGTTGAACACGTAGATGCCCATTGAAGCCAGCGCCGCATCCGGGTTGCCGGGCATGTGCTCCGGGCGCGGCGGCTTCTCGGTGAACCGGGTGACGCGGTTCCACTCGGTGACCGACAGCACCCCGAACTCGCGCGCATCGGGAACCGGCACTTCCACCACGCCGACCGTGATGTCCGCGCCCTTCTCCACGTGGTAGGCGATCATCGGGCCGTAATCCATCTTGTAGATGTGATCGCCGGCCAGCACCAGCACATGCCGCGGATGATGCGAGCGGACGAAATCGAGGTTCTGGTACACGCAGTCCGCCGTGCCCTGGTACCACTGCTTGCCGAGCTGCTGCTGCGCGGGAATCACGTCGATGAACTCGCCGAACTCGCCGCGCAGATAGCTCCAGCCGCGCTGCACGTGCTGGATCAGCGACTGCCCCTTGTACTGCGTGAGCAATGCGATCTTGCGGATGCCGGAGTTCACGCAGTTGGACAGCACGAAATCCACGATGCGGAACTTGCCGCCGAACGGCGTTGCGGGCTTGCAGCGATGCGCCGTGAGCCCACCCAGCCGCTCGCCGCGCCCACCGGCCATGATCATCGCCAGTGTTCCGCCCGTCAGGCGGCTGACATAGCGTCCCGAGGAAGTGCGCGAAGTCTTTGCCATGCACGCTATATTTACCACAGGGGGCCTGCTTTCAAGACGCCCGACAGGTTCAACCATCACTTCCCGACACGAGAATGCAATGGAGCTGGAGCGGATCGCGGCCGGACGGCACCACGACCCGCACAGTTTCCTGGGGTGCCATGCCCAGGGACGAACGACGGTTGTACGGGCCTACCTTCCCGCCGCGCGGACCGCACGCCTGGCCGACGGGCGCGAGCTGGCACGCGTCGGCAACTCCGACCTCTTTGAACTGCACGGTGCAGATCTGCCGGCACATCCGCAGGTCATCTGGACCGACGATCGTGGCCGCGTGCATGAGCGCACGGATCCGTACAGCTTCGCGCCAACGTTGCAGCAGGCCGATCTCGCGCTGTTTGCGTCAGGCCATCATGCCGAAGGCTGGCGAATGCTTGGCGCACACCCTTCCAGCTACGACGGCGTGGCGGGCGTGCGCTTCGCGGTATGGGCGCCCAATGCGGAGCGCGTCAGCGTGGTGGGTCCATTCTGCGATTGGGACGGGCGCAGATTGCCGATGCGCGTGCTCGGCAGCAGCGGGGTCTGGGAACTGTTCGTGCCCGGGCTGGTGGCCGGAGATCTGTACAAGTTCGAACTGCGCAATCGCGATACCGGTCGCGTCGCGGTCAAGACCGACCCCCATGCCTTCGCAATGGAATATCGTCCCGCGACCGCGGGGCTGATCACCGACACCTTTGCCTATGCCTGGCGGGACCAGGAGTGGATGCAGCTGCGCGCGCGCCGCGACTGGCTGCATGCGCCCCTGTCGATCTACGAGGTGCACGCCCCTTCGTGGAACCGTCACCCCGATGGCCGCTTTCTCAGCTATCGCGAACTGGCCGCCGAGCTGCTGCCCTATGTGAAGCGCATGGGGTTCACGCACATCGAGCTGCTGCCGGTCACCGAGCATCCGCTGGATGATTCGTGGGGCTACCAGACCACGGGTTACTTCGCGCCCACCAGCCGGCATGGTGCTCCGGATGACCTGAAGTACCTGATCGACTGCTGCCACCAGGAAGGCGTGGGTGTGCTGCTGGACTGGGTGCCTGCGCATTTTCCGCGCGACGCACATGGCCTCGCCCGCTTCGACGGCAGCGCGGTCTATGAATACGAGGACCCGCGCAAGGGCGAGCACCAGGACTGGGGTACCTACATCTTCAATTACGAGCGCAATGAGGTCCGCAGCTTCCTGCTGGCCAGCGCCTGTTACTGGCTGGAGCACTTCCACTTCGATGGCCTGCGCGTGGATGCGGTGGCGTCGATGCTGTACCTGGACTTCGGGCGAAAGGGCAACTACGTGCCCAACCGCCACGGTGGCCGCGAGAACCTCGAGGCCATCGAGTTCCTCAGGCAGCTCAATACCGTCACGCACGCGCGCGCACCGGGCACGGTGATCATGGCGGAGGAATCCACCGACTGGCCGATGGTGAGCCGGCCCGTGGATTCGGGTGGCCTGGGCTTCTCGATGAAGTGGAACATGGGCTGGATGCACGACACGCTGAACTACTTCAAGAAGGACCCGATCTGGCGCAAGCATCACCAGGACAACCTGACCTTCGCGATGATGTACGCCTACAGCGAGAACTTCATCCTGCCGCTGTCGCATGACGAGGTCGTGCACCTGAAGGGCTCGTTGCTCGGCCGCATGCCCGGTGATCGCTGGCAGGCGCTGGCAAACCTGCGGCTGCTGTTCACCTATATGTGGACGCTGCCGGGCAAGAAGCTGCTGTTCATGGGCGGAGAGATCGCGCATCCGTGGGAATGGGACTTCCACGTCGCACTGCCGTGGTTCCTGCTCGAGCATGCCGAGCATCGCGGCGTGCAGCACCTGGTGGCAGACCTGAACAGGCTCTACGTCGAGCGCCCGGCACTGCACCGGCATGAGTTCGAGCCGGAGGGCTTTGCCTGGATCGACTGCAATGACCGGGAGCAGTCGGTGCTGGCCTTCAGGCGGATGAGTGCGGGCCAGCAACTGGTCGTGGTGCTGAACTTCACGCCCGAGCCGCGTCACGGCTATCGCATCGGCGCACCCGAGGGTGGTGCCTGGCGGGTGCTGCTGAATTCCGACTCGCAACACTATGGTGGCGCGAACATCGGCGAAGGCGTGGTCCACGCCGATGCCGAGGCATCCCATGGGCTGCCGTGTTCGCTCGCGCTGGATCTGCCGCCGCTGGCCGGATTGATCCTTGCGCGCGAACCCTAGAGCGTCTTCATCAAGCCCATTTCGAGCGGGTGCGACAGCAGCGGGTGCCATGGATACACGCGCACCTGCAACTGGTACTGGCCCATGCCCGGCGGAGAGGCGGAAACCTCGAACCCGGCGGTGCCATCGGCGGCAACCTTGCCGATGTGTGACAGCTCGGCGCGCCACTGGCCATCGGGTATCCCGTGCCCGAAGGAACACAATGGTGCCGGCTCGTAGTGCGACTCCGGCAGCAACCGGCGCGCCTTGAACTCCACCCGCACATCAGCGGGCTCGAGTTCGCCGAGCTGCAGTGTGGCGCCGAGCGTCAGCCTGCCCCCGGGGTCGGCACGCACGGCATCGCTGACGTCGAGGATCCGCACCTGGCTCCACCCGGCGCGCACGCGCTGCTTCCACGCCGCCAGATTGTTGGCGCCGGCGCAGTTGTCCTGCCGCAGACGCGCGCCCTGCACCGCCGCCGCTGAATACAGACCGGCCGCATAGTCGCTGACCGCACGGCTCATGTTGAACCGCGGCACCACGCTGGCGATGGCGCGCTTGCAGCGGCGCACCCACTCCGGCGACAGGCCGCTGGCGTTGCGCGCGTAGTACAACGGCACCACTTCTTCCTCGATCACATCCAGGATCGCGCCGCCATCCAGGTGATCGCGCCGGGCATCATCATGTGCGTCGGCCCCTGCGATACCCCAGCCATTGGCGCCATCAAAGCCTTCGGCCCACCAGCCATCGAGAATGGAAAGGTTCAGCCGACCGTTGACCGCCGCCTTGATCCCCGAGGTACCCGACGCTTCCAGTGGCGCTATCGGATTGTTGAGCCACACGTCCACACCGGTTACCAGCCAGCGCGCGAGCTGGATGTCGTAGTCCTCCAGGAACACCACACGCCCTGCGAACTCCGGTTCAAGCATGGCGCGCTTGATCTCGCGCAACACTTCCTGGCCCGGCCGGTCCGCAGGATGGGCCTTGCCGGCGAACAGGAACACCACCGGCCGGCTCTCATCGGAAACCAGGCGCAGCAACCGCTCGCGATCACGAAGAATCAGCGCCGCGCGCTTGTAGGTGGCGAAGCGACGCGCGAAGCCGATGGTGAGCACATTGGGGTTCCATGGGTCGAGCAACCGCGTGATATGGCCAAGCTGCACGGTTCCCAGCCGCTTGCGCTTGTACTCGCGAGTGAGCCGCGCGCGTACGCCGGCCAGCATGCGCGATTTAACGTCCTGCGCCGCGGTCCAGAACGGGCCGTCCGACAGTTCATCGACCGCCTGCCAGAACTCCACGTCGCGCAGGCGGGTGCGCCATTCCGGCAGCTGCTCATCGAAGAACTGCGCCCACACCGACGACAGGAAGGTCGGCACATGCACGCCGTTGGTCACATACCCGACCGGATTCTCCTCCGGTGGAATCTCCGGCCAGTGATCGCTGCACAGCTGCGAAGACACGGCTCCGTGTATGCGGCTGACTCCGTTGATGCGCCGCGCACAGTTCAGTGCCAGCCGCGTCATGTTGAAGCGGCCTTCGCCTCCCGGCGCCCGGCCCAGTTCAAGCAGTGGCGCAACTCCGGTGCCAAGCGCCGCAGCCATGCCGGTGAACTGCTCGGCGAACAACTGGTCGGGGAACGCATCGTGGCCGGCGGCCACCGGTGTATGGGTGGTGAATACGCACTGGGCCGCCACGGCCTCGATGGCTGCGGCGAATTGCAGGCCGCCCGCCACCAGCTCACGCGCCAGCTCCAGCGCCAGGAAGGCAGCATGACCTTCATTCATGTGCCACACCGCCGGTGCCAGTCCCAGCAGGCGCAATGCCCGCACGCCACCGATGCCCAGCACCATCTCCTGCCGGATGCGGTGCGACTCGTCGCCGCCGTACAGCCGGAACGTAATGTCGCGATCGGCCTCGCTGTTGAGCGGCACGTTGGTGTCGAGCAGATACACGGACACATGCCCAACCTGCGCCACCCACAGGCGCGCGAAGACTTCGCGGTCGGCGATCGGAACCGCCACCTGCAGCCAGTTGCCGGAACGATCACGCACCGGCTCGACGGGCAGGTCGCGCGGATCGGCGTCGCGATAACCGGCCTGCTGGGTGCCGTCGCTGTCCACCGTCTGCGTGAAGTAGCCCTGCCGATACAGCAAGCCCACGGCGACGAAATTCAGCTGCTCATCACTGGCCGCCTTGCAATGATCGCCGGCGAGGATCCCGAGCCCGCCCGAGTAGATCGGGAAGCTCTCGTGCAGCCCGTATTCGGCACAGAAGTAGGCCACCAGCGGCTGATCCGTATTGACCGCTTCCCGCGACTGGTAGCTGTCGTAGTTGGCCAGCGCCTCCTGGTAGCGCTGCAGGTATTGCGGATCCCGGGCGGCCGCATCGAGTGTCTGCTGGTTTACGCAGCGAAGCATCAGACGCGGATTGGACTGCGTCTGTCGCCACAACGTCTGGTCGAGATCTTCGAACAGGGCCCGCGTCGGTCGATGCCAGCTGTACGAAAGATTGCCAGCCAGTTCCGGCAGACGGGACAACGCTGGCGGAATAACCGGTGAGATCTCGATGAGCTGCATCGCCTGGGTAACCTCTCGCGCGAAAGGCCCTAGTGTAGCGAGTCGGATGACAGCTCATAATGCGCCCCATGACACGCTTCTGCGCCCTGATTGCCGCCAGCCTTGCCTGCATGGCCTGTTCTGCCGATCCGGATCAGTCACCGGAGCCAAACGCAACTGCCGATGCAACCGGCTGCATGGCCGGTGCGGGTGGCTACCTGCATGCCCAGCTGCGCGGCGCGGTCGTTGCCGATATCAACTGGGCCAATGCCGACATGCAGTGCGATGGAGGACCACGCCCGGATGGCAAGGGCCTGCGAGTGACGTTTGCCGGCAAGTTGCCGGACAGTGCGCGCCAGCTGCGCTTCATCTTTGGCATCGACGAACATGACATCGCAGCAGGCGCGGCCCAGGCCCTGCCCACCAACCTCACCGTCATCCTGGAAGGCGAGCAGCAGCTGTTCGCCACGCGCGGCAGCGAACGCTGCGCGGTGGAATCACTGGAGCGCGCCGCGCTGGAGGATGGCGGCACCAGCAGGTACCGTGTGCACGCACGTGGCTACTGCCTTGGGCCTGCAACCAGTGTCGCCGGCGATGCGCGCTTGCTGGTACCGACCTTCGAGTTCACGGGAATCGCCGACGCGGAGCTTGCACCATGAGGATCATCTACACGGCTGTTCTGGCGATGCTGCTGGTCACCGCCGCGGCCTGCGCACAGACGCCGAAGGATTTCGAGCCACCACAGCTGGCCGATTTTCCACGTGGCACGCTGGAAATCGAGCGAACCGGTGGTCGTGACAACTTCCGGATCTGGATCGCGGATACCGAAGCACGCCAGGAGCAGGGTCTGATGTACATCCGTGATCTGCCGCCGGACTACGGCATGGTCTTTCCGCTTCAGCCGCAACGCGTCATGTACATGTGGATGAAGAACACCTATCTGCCGCTCGACATGCTGTTCTACGACGGCCAGGGCCGCATCACGCACATTCAGGAACGCGCGACACCACTGTCCGAGGCCATCATCGAGTCCGGTGGTGTAGTGGCGGGTGTACTTGAGTTGCTGGGCGGTGAGGTCGCTCGCCGCGGCATCAAGCCCGGTGACCGCGTGGTGATTCACGGCCGCGGCAACTGATGGGGTTGCATGGCCCCTGACCATCTGGCCAATGCCGCGCGCGGCTATTCGCTTGTTGAAAAGGATGGCGAAACCGGTAGCATCGTTCGCATATCCCAGATTCGCGGGCGCTACCTCAAGCAAGGGAAGAATCAATGAACAACACTCTTACCAGGATGGTCATCCCGGCATTCGTGCTTGCAGCAGCAGGCGCCGCGCATGCCGGCAGTGATGTAGGTCAGGTCATGGTCGGTGCCGGTGCGATGTGGACCGAGACCGACAACGATCGAGGCCTCGATGACGGCAACGGCTTCTACTATGAATTCGGCTACGCGATGAGCGAGAAGTGGGATCTGTATGTGAATGGCTTCTCCGGCAATCACGACGATCTCGCGCCGGGCGCGACCTGGGACCACGAGATCAAGGGACTGACCCTGGACCTGACGCGCGTCTACAAGCGCGACGAGCGCGTCAGCCCACTCATCATCGTTGGGTTCGGCATGCTCGATCAGTATCGCCCGGCCGATGTGAACCCGTTTGACTCTGGCGACAAGGAGATCGCTTTCAAGCTCGGCGTAGGCGTACTGGCCGATCTCATGGAGTTCAATCGCGGCAAGCTGCAGCTGAAGGGCACTGTGGCCGGGCGCAAGTCCTTCGGGCGCAGCATCAACGATGTGGTCGCAACCATCGGAATGCAGATGGCCTTCGGCGGAAAGAAGGCCGCGCCTCCTCCGCCCCCGCCGCCGCCGCCACCACCCCGTGCCGCGCCGACGCCGCCTCCGGCTCCGCCAGCGCCGCCGCCACCTCCACCGCGGCCGCCATCTGACACCGACCGCGACGGCGTGGTCGACGCCACGGATCGCTGCCCGAATACTCCGGCTGGTGACAAGGTCGACACGGCAGGCTGCAGCCTGACCATTCGCCTCGAGGTGTTCTTCGACACCAACTCATCGACGATCAAGCCGGAGTCGTATCCGGATCTGGATCGCGTGGTCACCTTCATGAAAGAGACTTCGCCGTCTGCGACGGGTGTGGTGGAAGGCCACACCGACAGCCAGGGTGCGGATGCCGCGAACCTGTCGCTGTCGCAGCGTCGTGCCGATGCGGTGCTCAAGTACCTGGTGGACCATGGCGTCGCTTCGGGTCGACTGACTGCGAAGGGCTACGGGGAAACCCAGCCGGTTGCGGACAACGGCACCGCCGATGGCCGCGCGCAGAACCGTCGTGTGGTGCTGCGTCGTACCGACTACCAGCCTTAATCCGAAGATCACCGATCGTGAATGAATGCCCGGGAGTGCAGACTCCCGGGCATTTTTCTATCTGGACCTGCGATGCTCGTCGGCAGAGCTGCAACTGGCACAGCTGTCCGGATCCACGGACTTCGCGCCGCGCCCAAGCACGCGCCGCCCGCGCAGCTTGCGCCACGCCGACCACGCCGCTCCGGCCACGACCAGGGCAACGATGCCGTATTGCAGGTACAGGTTCATGAGAGCACCGCCTTGGCCACCTGGTAGGTGATGAACGAAGCCGCATAGGCCATCGCGAACAGGTAGGCCAGCGTGATCAGCGGATACCGCCAGGAGTTGGTTTCACGCTTGATGGTGGCGATGGTGGACAGGCACTGGGGCGCATACACATACCAGGCCAGCAGCGACAGCGCCGTGGGCAGGCTCCAGCTCGCGGCAATGAGCGGCGCCAGCGCCACATTCACATTGTCGGATGCAGCGGACAGCGCATACACGGTGCCCAGCGCGCCCACCGCGACCTCACGGGCAGCAAGGCCTGGTACCAGCGCGATGGATATCTGCCAGTTGAAACCGATCGGCGCGAATACGAACTGCAGCGCCCGGCCCAGCATGCCGGCAAAGCTGTATTCAATGGCGGGGCCCGTGGCATCCGCAGGTGGCGACGGATAGGTACTGAGAAACCACAGCACGATCATCAGCGCCAGAATGATGCCGCCGACGCGGGTCAAGAAGATCTTGGCGCGCTCCCACAGACCGATCAGCAGATTGCGCAGATTGGGCCAGCGGTACTCCGGCAGTTCCATCAACAGGGGCTGGTAGGTGGAGCGCATCGTCAGGTGCTTCATCACGAATGCAACCAGCAGCGCCGACACCACGCCCGCCACGTACAGCGCGAACAGCACCAGCCCCTGCAGATTCACGAACCCGAACTTGCGCGCCGGAATGAACGCGCCGATCACCAGTGCATACACAGGCAGCCGCGCCGAGCAGGTCATCAGCGGCGCCAGCAGGATGGTGGCGAGGCGGTCGCGCAGATTGGGAATGGTGCGCGCCGCCATGATGCCGGGAATGGCACAGGCAAAGGACGAAAGCAGCGGAATGAACGCCCGCCCCGAAAGGCCCACCCGCCCCATCAACTGGTCGAGCAGATACGCAGCGCGTGGCAGGTAGCCGGAATCCTCGAGCAGCAGGATGAAGAAGAACAGGATCAGGATCTGCGGCAGGAACACCAGCACGCTGCCTACACCCGCAATGACACCATCGACCAGCAGGCTGCGCAGTGGACCTGCGGGCATGGCCGCCTGCAGCCAGCCACCGATGGCGCCGATCCCGGAGTCGATCGCATCCATGGGCAGGGCCGCCCAGCTGAACACGGCCTGGAATACCAGGAACAGCACCACTGCCAGCAGCACCGGACCGGCGACCGGGTGCGTCACCACCGCGTCGATGCGCGACAGAGCCCGCGCCCGCATCGGCTCGCGATAGCCGATGTGGTTCAGGATCCGACGCACTTCGCGCTGCGTTGCCTCGATCTCCTCGCGCCTCAGCGGACTCCAGCCCAGCACCTTGCCCGGCTCGCCCTTCTGCACATTGGCCAGCTCCGCCAGCAATGCACGCTCCCCGCCCGAGGCCACGGCCACCGTCTCCACCACCGGGCAACCCAGCTGCTCCGCCAGTCGCGCCGGATCGATGTTCATGCCACGGCGCCGCGCGATGTCGCTCATGTTCAGCGCCACGATCATCGGTCTGCCCAGGCGCAGCAGTTCCAGCGACAGACGCAGACCCAGGCGCAGGTTGGTGGCATCGACGACATTGACGATCAGGTCCGGCGGCGTCTCGCTCGCCAGCCGCCCCAGCACCGCATCGCGGGTAATCGCTTCGTCGAGCGTGGTCGCCGCAAGGCTGTAGCTGCCAGGCAGATCGAGCACGCGATAGTCGCGCCCGGTGGTTGCGTCGTAGCTGACGCCTTCCTTGCGTTCGACCGTTACACCCGCGTAGTTGGCAACTTTCTGGCGACTGCCGGTGAGCCGGTTGAACAACGCGGTATTGCCGCAATTCGGCACACCGACCAGCGCGATGCGCGGCGTCCAGCCCGCGCCACCTTGCAGGGACAGCGCGGCGCTCATGGCGTGTTGACGCGGACCATCACGACCGCAGCCTCGCGCCGCCGCAATGCAAAGCAACTGCCGCCGATGCGCACGGCCATCGGGTCACCCTTGCGCTTCCAGCCAAGCAGGCCCAGCAGGAGCGCATAAAGCGGCTGGTGCTCACCGATGATCTCGAAGGTTTCGCCAGGCACAAACCCCAGCTCGATCAGGCGCATCACGATCGTGGCGCCAGTTTCGTCGCCCAGGGCCACACCATCCTCGCGCACGGCAACGACCGACCCCTGTGCGCCCCGGTGAAGCTCGGCGAGGGACACCGTTGACTGAGGAACCTCTTGTGGTGCGACTGCGGCCATGTTGCAAGCGTAATGAGAATTGATCGCAATAAGATAGCCGATCACAGGGTGCCGCAGGAACTTGTTTGAACATTGTCGCAACCTGATGAATTCGGCCTGTTTCCTGCATGCAACAGGGGCACAATCCAGCAAGGTTACAGGTGCGTAAGGATGCTGCGCCGCACCCAGAGGTCTCGAGAACCCATTTTTGGAGTAAGTGCGTAATGCAAAGAAAAATTGATCTCCCCCACTGGGCATTCTGTGTGGCGCTGGCTGCACTGCCTTGCCTGGCGGTGGCTGCCGAAACCGGAGAGGCAGAGGATGTCGAGCTGGCACCCGTACTGGTGCTGGGGTCACACATCCCCACCATCGAGAAGGAAGGGCCGTCGCCGGTCACACTCATCAGCGCCGAGGACCTGCAGGAGCGTGGCTTCACTACCTTGGACGAAGCCGTCAACTCCCTGACCCAGGTGACCGGCACCGCGCAGAACGAAACCATGGCTGGCACGTTCACGCAGAACGCCAACGCCATCGAGCTGCGTGACCTTGGACCGGGGCATACGCTGGTGCTGGTGGACGGTCATCGCCAAGCCGAATACCCGATGCCATACAACAGCGAAAGCAACTTCGTGAACCTGTCGGCCATCCCGGTCGCGGCCATCGACCACATCGAGCTGCTCTCGAGTGGTGCTTCAGCCATCTATGGCTCGGATGCCGTTGCCGGTGTGGTCAACATCGTGCTGAAGGATCACCTTGACAAGCCGTTCAGCCTGAATCTGCGCTACGGCGACACCAGCCAGGGCGGCGGCCAGTCGTGGCGCGCGCAGCTGGTGACGGGCTTCAATTTCGGCAAGCTCAACTTGCTGTTTGCGGGAGAGTATTTCAAGCGCGATCCCATCTACGCGTTCCAGCGCAGCTTCCAGGACTCCATTCTCGATAACCCGGACTCCACGGGTTTGAATCACCTCGCCGGGCGCGCGGTGTTGCGCCTTGACGCCTTCTACAGCGAATACATCGATCCGGGCCCAGATGCCTGCGCAGCCTTCCCGAACCTGGAGTATTCGTTCCGACCGGGCCGCGGCAACTACTGCGGTGACAACGCGTATCTGTCGCAGTTCACCCTGCAGAACGCGCGCAATCGCGGCTCGCTCAATTCCCGCTTCACCTATGAACTGGGCAGTTCCGAGCTCTACGGCGCGGTAAACGTGCTGGGCTCCTCCGACAGTTACGATCCCGGCTTCACGTATTTCTGGACGGATGCCATCTTCCCTGACCAGTACTTCTTCGATGTTTCGTCAGACCCGAATGGCGATGGCGGCATCTTTTCCGACATGCAGCGCTTCTTCCAGCCCTACGAATTTGGCGGGTACAAGGGGACCCGTCATCGCATCGCGGAGAAAGTCACCGACTATAACCTCGGTATCCGCGGCGACATGTCCGGCGACTGGCGATACGACCTGACGCTGGCGGGTTCGCACTACAAGTACGACCGCCGTCGCCCGCTGCTGTTGACCCACAAATTGCTGGATTACTACCTCGGGCCCCAGCTGGTCGACAGCAATGGCGACCCACTCTTTGATCCATATTTCGACACCTACCCGGTGTACGACGTCGACTGGAACAAGTTGTACCAGCCACTCACGCCGACCACATATTCCAGCCTCACTGGTATCGACAGGACCAGCGCGTTCTCCGACAGCAAGGTCGCAACACTGGTCATGAATGGCTCGGTGTTCGACCTGCCCGCCGGCCCGCTGCAGGCCGCCGTGGTGGTCGAGGCAGCCAGGCAGAAGTACAACATCGACCTCGACCAGCAACTGCTGGACGGTGATTTCTGGGGACTCTTTGGCACGGGTGGCGGTGGCAGCCGCAAGCGCTATGCCGCCGGACTCGAGTTCAGTGTGCCGGTGTTCGATCCGCTGACCATGAAGCTGGCCACCCGTTACGACCGCTACGACGACGTCACCAAGGTCAAGGGCGCAGTGACCTACAACGCGGGCCTCGAGTACCGTCCGATCAGGCAGCTGTTGATTCGCGGCAGTTACGCCTCGAGCTTCCGGGCGCCGGACATGCACTATGTGTTTGCTGATCCCAGCGGCTACTTCACCACGGGGGTCGACGAGTACCTGTGTCGCCGCGACGAACCAGGCGTGCCCTTCACCGACTGCACCAATGGTGACGCCGGCTTCGAGGGCGGCCGCCAGGGCAACCGCTTCCTCAAGGAAGAGACCAGCGATTCCTTCACCTACGGCTTCGTGGTGGAACCCGTGCGCGACCTCACGGTCAGCGTCGACTACTACTCCATCAAGCTGCAGGACGCGGTGCAGGATGATTCCATCTCCACGCTGCTGGAAACCGAAGCGGACTGCCGACTCGGTGTGACCATGGGTGGCGTCCCGGTGGACATCAATTCGCTGGAATGCCAGTCGGCACTGGCCCGCGTGGAGCGCTATCCGGACGATGGCGGCATTCTGGCCGAGCAATTGAAGAAAGTGACCACTGGTCCGATCAATGCGGCCACGACCAAGACCACCGGCATCGATGCCGCGGTGCGCTATGCGTTGTCCGCCGGCTCCTTCGGCAAGTTCGACTTCACCGCGAACTACAGCCAGGTGCTGTCCTACAAGTTCCAGCAGTTCCAGGGCGACCCCGTCGAGGACGAACTGAAGAGCCTGCAGTACTTCGGCTGGCACAGCCGCATGAGCGGATCAGTGAAGTGGACCTACGGCGACTATTCGACGACCGTGTTCGTGCAGCGCTTTGGCTCTGTCCCCAACTGGGCGGAAACCGGCCGCCTGGGTTCGTGGGCGTCGACCAACCTGTCGGGGCGTTACAGCGGGCTCATGGGCGGTGACGTGTACGTGGGCTTCGTGGTGGACAACCTGTTCAACCGCAAGCCACCGCGCGACCCGACCTTCGACACCTACCCCTACTACTCGGATTCCAACTACGACCCGATCGGCCGGGAATACTTCCTGGAGGTTGGTACCCGCTTCTGAAGCAGGTCCAGCACGGCTGACGCAAGGGGCGGCAGGCAACTGCCGCCCTTTTTCATGCCAGCTGCGCGGCCACCAGATCCACTTCCTCGCTGCTGCCAAGAACCACGCACGTGCGCTGGTGAATCCCGGTGGGCTGCACCTCGAGAATGCGTTGACCCGGCGCTGCCAATGCCTTGCCGCCTGCCTGCTCCACCAGGAAGGCCATCGGGTTGGCCTCGTACATCAGCCTGAGCTTGCCGTTCGGCGCCTTCTTCGTCGGCGGATACATGAATACACCGCCCTGGATCATGACCCGGTGCACGTCGGCCACCATGGCGCCCACATACCGGCTCGAATAACCGTTCTGCTGTGCCCAATCCAGATAGCGCTGGTAGCCCTCGGGCATCGTCAGGCGGTTGCCTTCATTCAGCGAGTAGCACTTGTTGCGCGCCGGGATCCGCAAGCCCTCGGCCACGCGCACGAACGCACCAATGGCGAGGTCGAGCACGAACATGTCGACGCCATTGCCAATGGTCAGCGCCATGACGGTTGAGGATCCATAAAGAACGTAGCCGGCTGCAACCTGGCGCAGCCCCGGCTGCAGCAGCGAATCCTTCATCTGCGAGGAGCGTCGATCCTTGCGCAGGATGCTGAAGATGGTGCCGACTCCGCCGGCAGTGTCCAGGTTCGAGGAACCATCCAGCGGATCGAACATCACCACGTAGCGCGTCTCGCCATCATCCTCCCGGCGCAGCACCATGGCCTCATCGTTCTCTTCCGACGCGACCACCGCCACGCCCTGCCGGCCACCGAGGTTGCGCAACAGGATCTCGTTGGCGATGACATCCAGCTTCTGCTGAGTCTCGCCCTGCACGTTCTGGTTGCCCGCACTGCCCAATACGTCATCCAGCCGCGCGCGCCGCACCTGGGCGGCGATCATCTTGGCAGAGATCGAGATGGCCGACAGCACCCAGGACAACGTGCCGGTGGATTCGGGGAACTGCGCCTGCTGCGCCAGGATGTGGGACTGGATCGTGACGAGGGGACGCATGCCGGTACCGGTGTCGCTGGGCCTGGAATTCATGGGCGCCGATTATGCCTCGCCACGCTATATCCTTGCCGCCATGTGGCAGTTCGGTGAGACGGAATTCTCGGCACTGGGATTGAGCCTTGCAGTCGCGCTGCGTTCAGTGTTGCTCAATCTGCTGCCGGCAGTGTTTGCCGCCTGGCTGCTGACACGACGCCGCTTCCCCGGTCGCACGGTCTTCGACGCCTTCGTGCACCTGCCACTGGTGCTGCCACCGGTGCTGGTGGGCTACCTGCTGCTGCTGCTGCTCGGCACCCGCGGACCACTTGGAGGCTGGCTGGACCGGCAATTCGACGTCCAGCTCACGTTTTCCACGACGGGCGCGGCGGTGGCCACAGCGGTCATGTCGTTTCCGATCATGGTGCGCGCCATCCGCATCTCACTGGAGAACGTGGACCGTGGCCTGGAAGAAGCCGCACGCACGCTGGGCGCCGGACCATGGCGCAGGTTCGCCACCATCACCCTGCCGCTGATGCTGCCGGGCGTGCTGGCCGGCGTGGTCACCGCCTTTGCGGCGGGCCTGGGTGAATTTGGCGCGGTGATCACCTTCGTGTCCAACATTCCAGGCGAAACGCGCACACTGCCGCTGGCGCTGTACACGGCGCTGCAGTCGCCCGATGGCGATGCCACCGCGGCACGGCTGGCATTGCTGTCCTTTGCACTGGGGCTTGCTGGCCTGCTGTGTTCGGAAGTACTGGCGCGGGCATTGCGCCGCTGGCTGGGGAAGTAGCCCATGCTCAGTGTCGACATCAGTCTGGCCCGCGGCGCGTTTCAGCTGGATGCGCGGTTCACGTCCGCAACGCCTGGTGTCATCGCGTTGTTCGGCCGTTCCGGCTGCGGCAAGACCACACTGGTCAATCTGATCGCCGGACTCATTCCCGCCGGACGCGGCCGCATCGCGCTGGGCGACCAGGTCTGGTTTGATTCCACGACTGGTGCAAACGTGCCCGCCGAACGCCGCCGCATCGGCTACGTCTTCCAGGATGCCCGGCTGTTTCCGCACTACTCGGTGCGCGGCAACCTGCTGTATGGCGCGCCGGATCATGGCGGAACACCGCGTGGGTTCGATGATGTCGTGCAGTTGCTCGGTCTCGCGCCGATGCTGGGCCGCCGGCCGGGCGGACTCTCTGGTGGCGAGAAGCAGCGCGTCGCGCTGGGCCGCGCGCTGCTCGCAGACCCGCAGCTGTTGCTGCTGGATGAACCCCTGGCGGCGCTGGATGCTTCGCGTCGCGACGAGGTGCTGCCCTATCTCGAACGGCTGCGCGATCACTATTCGATCCCGATGGTCTACGTGAGCCACCAGCTGGATGAAGTGCTGCGCCTGGCGACGCAACTGGTCGTGCTCGATGCCGGCAAGGTCGTGGCTGCCGGTGACCTCGCCACCGTGAGCCTGCAACCTGCGCTGCGCAGCATCGTTGGTCACGATGCGGTGGGCGCAGTGGTGGAAGGCAGCGTCATCGGCGTCGATGCCAGCGAGGACCTGGTGAGCATCGGCATAGGCAGTGGCGGCATACTCCGGGTCGGTGCGCGCGGCCTGGCTGTCGGCCAGCGTGTACGGCTGCAGCTGCTGGCGCGCGACCTGATCCTCGCGCTCGAGGAACCGCGCGGCATGTCGGTGCGCAATCACCTGCGTGGCACCGTGCGGTCGATCACGCCGGATGACGGCGCGGATCTGGTCGAAGTGGATGTGGCCGGCACCATGCTGCTGGCGCGGATCACCAGCGCCTCGACCCGCGAGCTGAAACTCGCACCCGGAACCGCGCTGTGGGTGCTGGTGAAGGCGGTTTCAGTGAGTCCGCACGCCCTGACGCGCGCGGACTCCTGACGGCCGGACCTACACTTCCCCGGCGCGCAGGCCCTGTGCGCTGCGTGGCTGCACCAGCAGCTTGTCGATCACCAGGCCATCCATGTCGATGACCTCGATGGACAGATCGCGCCAGGCCAGCTTTTCGCCCGGCACCGGCATGCGACCTAGGTGCCACAGCACGAAGCCGGCCATGGTGTTGTAGTTCTCGCCACGCGCCAGGTCCTTGCGGGCCAGCGCGCGCTCTGCCTCATGGATGGACAGATGCCCGTCGATGAGCCAGCTGCCGTCATCGCGTTGCACGGCGCCGGCGGCATCGCGGCTGCCCATCTCGGGCCAGTCACCGGCGATGGCCTTCAGGATGTCGGCGGGAGTGACCAGACCCTCGATGCCGCCGTATTCGTTGGTGACCACGCCCAGGTGCACGCTGGCGCGGCGGAAAGTCTCCAGCAACCTGAAGATCGAAATGCTCTCGGGCACATGCAGCGGTGGCTGCACATCGGCCTCCTGGTCGATCACGCCACGCCGCAGCGCTTCGCCCAGATTCGCCAGCGAGATCACGCCGATCAGCTGCTCCAGTTCACCGCGGCACAGCAGGAATCGCGCGTGGCCGCTGCGCCGCGCCTCATCCCACAACGTGTGCACGGGCTCGCCGATATCGAGCCACAGGATGTCGCCGCGCGGAACCATGATGGTGCTGACGCTGCGGTCCGCGAGGCGCAGCACCGAATCGATCATCTCGGCTTCGAGCTTGTGCAGAGCACCGGTCTGCATGCCCTCGGTGGCCAGCGCGCGCACGTCATCGTCGGTCACTTCCGACTGCCGGCCGCCAACTCCCGGCAACAGCTTGAGTATCGCGTCGGTCGAGCGCTGCAGCAGCCACACGATGGGCGCACCAAACTTCGCGAACAGCTGCATCGGGATGGCCACCAGCGTCGACCACCGGTCCGCATGGGCATAGGCCAGGCGCTTGGGTACCAGCTCGCCCAGCACCAGCGAGATGTAGGTCAACACCACGACGATGGCCGCGAACGCGATGTTCTGCGCGTAACTTTCGATAGGCGGATAAACCCTGGTTACCCACGCGGCCAGCTCCTCGGAATAGGCGGCGCCGCTGTACAGGCCCGTGACGATGCTGACCGCCGTGATGCCGACCTGCATCACCGAGAGCAGCCGCGTGGGATCGTCCAGCAGGGCTACGGCCGCGCGCGCACCTTTGTGGCCAGCGTCGGCCAAGGCCTTCAGGCGTGAACGGCGCGCGGAGACCAGCGCCAGCTCAGCCGAAGCGAAAAACCCGTTCAGAATTATCAGGCCGAGGATGACCGCGGCGTCGCGCATCGGGTGGTCTTGGGCCCCATTGTTCAAAGGGCCTGCCAATGAGGAATCGAGCTGGCATCATACCGCGCCTGTAAACCGAACCACTGCCCGATTTCCCATGGCTTCATCCACCCACGCCAGTCAGGCGCATCCGCCCATCGGCAAGGTTTTTCTGGCTTTCCTGCTGCCCATGATGGCAGCCAACATCCTGCAGTCCCTGTCCGGGACACTGAACAATATCTTTCTGGGGCAGATGATCGGCGTGCAGGCGCTGGCGGCGGCCTCCGCGTTCTTTCCGGTGTTCCTGTTCCTGATTTCCTTCGTGATGGGCCTGGGTTCGGGTGCATCCGTGCTGATCGGCCAGGCCTGGGGCGCGAAACAGCCGGAGCGCGTGCGTGCGGTGGCCGGCACCACGCTGAGCGTGGGCCTGCTCGGTGGCGTCGCGGTCGCACTGTTCGGCGGCGGCTTTGCGCATGTGCTGCTCTCCCACCTGGACACCCCACCGGACATCATGGCGCAAGCCACCGGCTATGCCCGCATCTGCCTGTACGCAATGCCGGGTTTCTTCGCGTTCCTGCTGATGACCACCATCCTGCGCGGCGTGGGTGACAGCGTCACGCCACTGCGTGCGCTCATCGTGTCGACCATCGTCGGCCTCATCGTCACGCCGGCGTTCATCGCCGGCTGGTTCGGGCTGCCACGACTGGGCGTCAACAGCGCCGCGGTGGGCTTCGTCACCTCCTTCCTGGTCACGTTTGTCTGGCTGTCCTTGTACCTGCGCTCGAAGGGACACGCGCTCGCGCCCAATGCCGAGCTGATCCGGCACATGCGCATCGACGGCGCGATCCTGAAAACGGTGCTGCGCATCGGCCTGCCCACCGCCATGCAGATGGTGATCATGTCGCTGGCCGAGGTCGTGCTGCTGCGCATGGTCAATCACTTCGGCTCCGATGCGACGGCCGCTTATGGTGTGGGCAACCAGGTGCTGGGCTATGTGCAGTTCCCGGCCATGTCGATTGCCATCGCCGCCTCCATCCTCGGTGCGCAGGCCATCGGCGCCGGCCACCCGGAGCGCCTGGGCGCGATCACGCGCACCGGGATATTGATCAACTGCGCGATCACCGGCGGCTTGCTGCTGCTCGGCTACGTGTTCGCTCGGCACGTGATTTCAGCCTTCACGCACAGCCCCGAGGCCATGGGGATCGCGGTGCGCATGCTGTACATCGTGCTCTGGAGCACGCTGCTGTTCGGTTGTGCCGCGGTCGTGTCCGGCGTGATGCGTTCCAGCGGCACGGTCATGATTCCGACACTGCTGTCGATCAGTGCCATCCTGCTGGTCGAGGTGCCGGTGGCATGGGTGATGAGCCAGCGCATTGGCATCGATGGTGTCTGGATGGCCTACCCAGCCGCATTCCTGGCCATGCTGCTGCTGCAGATCACCTACTACCGGCTGGTGTGGCGCAAGCGGCGCATCAAGCGGCTGATCTGATGAAGCCGCCGCACACTTATCGCGGCGTGGTCATGCAAAAGCCGGTGAAGCAGCCGGTGGCCCGGCCGGCGAACAATGGCCCGGCGAAGATCCGCGTCGCGCGCGAAATCGCCGGTCGTGGCGGCAAGGGTGCCACGGTCATCACCGGATTGCCGCTGAATGTGGCGGAGCTGGAAGAACTTGCCGGCAAACTCAAGCGCAGCTGCGGCGCCGGCGGCGCAGTGCGCGGCGATCGCATCGAGATTCAGGGCGAGCACCGCGACCGGCTGGTCGCCGAGCTGGCAAAGCTGGGCTTTGAGGCCAAACGCGCCGGCGGCTGAAGCGCTGCTATTTCTTCCTGCCTTGTTCGTGAGGCGTGGACATATGGTCCATGCCGGCTTCCGGCACCAGCGGCTGCACCTCAAACAGGACCGTCATCTCCGGTTCACCCTCGAAGGTGAGCTGCAACGGGACTTTCTGGCCGACTGCGAACGGCTTCGTCAGGTCCATGAACATCACGTGCATCCCGTTGGGTGTGAAACGCACCGACTCGCCGGGCGCGATTTGCAGCTTGGCCACGGGCCACATGCGTGCCACGCCATTCTCGTCGATGGTGCTGCGGTGGATCATGATCTTGTCGCACAGGGGCGAGACGATCTTGAGCAGCTTGGCGTCTTCGCTGCCCTTGTTGGTCAACACCAGGTAACCCACACCAGCCGCACCCGGCGCCGTTGCGCGCGTCCAGGCTTCGCTGGCCACTACCTGGGCCGATGCTGTCGCGCCGTTGAACAGTCCGGCCGCCAACGCCACAACGACTGCCACCGACCGCCATGTTTTTGTGCTGTTCATGGCTGGATTCTAGGGCAAACTTCGCGGCCCGATTGCCCCTTAACAGGTATCCGCGGCAGAAACCGCCGGATAGCCCCCATGCTCAAGTTTGACGATGTAACACTGCGACGTGGACCCCGGATCCTGTTCGACCGGGCGAATTTCAGCCTGTTTCGCGGAGAGAAGGTCGGCATCACCGGCGAGAACGGCAGCGGCAAATCCAGCCTGCTGGCACTGGTCCGTGGCCAGCTGCAGCCGGATGCCGGTCATTTCGAAATGCCGGGCAATCTCGCCGTGGCTCATGTGGCCCAGGAACTGGATGCCATCGACCGCCCGGCCATCGAGTTCGTGCTGGACGGCGACACCGAATTGCGCGACATGGAAGCGCGCATCGCCCGCGCCGAAGAACGGCATGAAGACGGCACGAAGCTCGCCAACCTGTACATGCAGTACTCGGCCATCGGTGGCTACGATGCGCGCGCGCGCGCCGCGCAACTGATGCATGGCCTGGGGTTCACCACCGTGGATGAGCCCAGGCTGGTGGCGGAGTTTTCCGGCGGCTGGCGCGTGCGCCTGAACGTGGCGCGCGCGCTCATGTGCCGTTCCGAGCTGCTGCTGCTCGACGAACCCACCAACCACCTGGACCTGGACGCCATCGTGTGGCTGGAGGGCTGGCTGCGCGACTACCCCGGCACATTGCTGCTGATCGCGCACGATCGGGAGTTCCTCGATCGCGTGGTCAACCGCATCGTGAACATCGAGCACGGCAAGGCCACGCTCTACTCCGGCAACTACTCGGACTTCGAGGCTGCGCGGGCGGCGCAGCTTGCGCAGCAGAGCGCACTGCATGCGAAGCAGGAGCGCGAGATCGCGCACATGGAAGACTTCGTGCGCCGCTTCCGCGCCAAGGCCAGCAAGGCCCGCCAGGCGCAGAGCCGCATCAAGGCGCTGGAGCGCATGCAGCGCATTGCACCCGCGCATGTGGATTCACCCTTCGAGTTCAGCTTTGCCGAACCATTGAAACTGCCGCGCCCGCTGCTGGCGATTCAGGAGCAGTCCGCCGGCTATGGCGAGCGCATCCTGCTGCACAAGGTGAGCCTCACCATCTATCCCGGTGATCGCATCTCGCTGCTGGGGCGCAACGGCGCCGGAAAATCCACCTTGGTGAAACTGCTGGCCAATGAACTGCCGGCCCGCGGCGGCACGCGCGATGACGCACGCGACCTGAACGTGGGCTACTTCGCACAGCACCAGCTCGAACAGCTCGACCCGCAGGCCTCGGCCTTCCTGCATCTGCAACGGCTGGCACAGAAGCTCGGCCAGCGTCCGGCCGAACAGGAGCAGCGCAACTACCTCGCCACCTACGGTTTCACCGGCGATCGGGTGTTCGAGGCCGTGGGCCCTTTCTCCGGCGGCGAGAAGGCGCGGCTTGCCCTGGCATTGGTGGCGTACGGCAAACCGAACCTGCTGCTGCTGGACGAACCCACCAACCATCTGGACCTGGAAATGCGCCAGGCGCTGGCGATGGCATTGCAGGAATACACGGGAGCGGTGGTGATGGTCTCGCATGATCGCCACCTGCTGAACACCGTCACCGACCGGTTCCTGCTGGTCAGCGCTGGCCGCGTAACCGATTTCGATGGCGACCTGGACGACTATGCGCGCTGGCTGGCGCGCGGCGAGCCGGCACAGAAAGCCGCGGCGAAGCCCGAAGAAGCTCCTCCGCCGGAGTCCAAACCCGCTGCACGCGAGAATGCCCAGCAGCGCCGGCGCGAAGGCGCCGATGCGCGCAAGGCGCTCGCCCCGTTGCGCTCACGGCTGGCCCGTTGCGAGAAGCGCATGCAGGAGCTGGCTGCCAGGGCGAAGGACCTCGACGCGCAACTGGCCGATTCGGGGCTGTACGCCGCCGACGCACGTACCCGCCAGCAGGATCTCACCACGCAGCGCGCGCGCATTGCGCTGGAGACCGAACAGGTCGAAGCCGAATGGCTGCAGGTGTCCGAAGAGCTGGAGCAGGCCAGCGGCATCAGCAACTGAAACCGCCGCTCCCCGCCTCAGGACGGATCGTCTGGAATCAGGTGACCGGCGCGATCGCGCTTGGTGCGGATGTAGCGCTCGTTGTGCGCATTGGGCTCGGCCAGCAGTGACTCGATCTCCGCCACGTCGATACCCCGCGCGCGCAGCTCACGCACCTTGTGCGGGCTGTTGGTCAGCAACCTGATGCGCGTGTAGCCCAGTGACTTCAACATCGCGGCGGCAATGGCGTAACTTCGCTCATCGGCACTGAAGCCCAGGTGCCGGTCGGCATCCACGGTGTCGAGCCCCTCGTCCTGCAGTTCGTAGGCGCGCAGCTTGTTGGCAAGGCCGATGCCGCGTCCTTCCTGCGCCAGGTACAGCAGCACGCCGCCACCAGCTTCGTGCAACCGCTTCACGGCCGTCTGCAGCTGTTCGCCGCAGTCGCAGCGCAGGCTGCCGAGCAGATCGCCGGTGAAGCACGAGGAATGCGCGCGCACCGGCACCACGGATGCCGCGTCCGGATTGCCGACGATCACCGCCACGTGTTCGGAGGCATCGCGCCGGTCGCGGAACAGCACCAGCCTGCTCGCCTCCTCTTCACGCAATGGCACGCGCGCCTCGCTGACGCGCACCAGATCCTCGTCGGTGGGATGCGCATGGCGCTGCACCTGGTCGACACGCACTGCCAGCACGTTGCCGGGCGCGGTGTCGGTCGCAATGCCGCTGACCAGCAGCGCCGGCAGCAACTGCGCGCTCTTGGCCAGCTGCACCGCGGCCGCCGCGAGCTGATCGGCGCAGCTGGCGTGCGGCGCCGGAGTACCCAGCGCCGCGCGCCAGGCGTCGGCATCCCAGTGCCTGCCCAGCTCCAGCAACTGCGCGGCAGTCAGTTGCGCAGGCGGGCTCAGCAGCAGCAGTTCATCGAATTCGCAGGGCACGGACAGCTGTGCAGCCCGCTCGCCGGTCATGACCAGCGCCGCGCCGGGCTGGGCCAGCAGATGAGCGACCAGCGGCTCGTCTGCCGTTTCCAGCGGCGCTACCAGGCGCCAGGTGCGCCCCGCGGACTCCTGCACCACGACGCCGCGGCCGCGCCGGAGTTCAGCCAGGGCACGGTCCACCGCCACCAGCGCCGGATCGCCCTGGGGCGGGTCTGGGGCGCGCGGAACAGCTTGCAGGCGGGGTCCGGACATGGCGGAAAGCCTACTACATCGCCCCGGCCGGATTACGTGCCCGGCGCCACGGCCGCGCCCAGCCGATCGAATTTCCCGGCCTCGCGGCCCTGCCCGAAGCGGAAGCTGGAAACAGCCAGAAAGCCCATGAACTGCTCGCCGTAGATGGTCGTGACCGCGTCATCCCCGGCCGCGCCCGCCACCACCATCAGCGGGATCAGGTGATCCTCGTGCGGATGCGCTTCCCGTGCTGCCGGTGCCTGTTCCCAGGCGACAAGCGCGGCACGACGTTCGGCCGGTGTGGTGCCCAGCAGCGACTTGCGCAGCCACGCATCGAATGCCGCTGCCGGCTGCGCACCGGAGGCATTCCAGCGCCTGAGGTTGTGATAGCTCTGGCCGCTGCCGATGACCAGCACGTTCTCATCACGCAGTGGTGCCAGCACCCTGCCCGCTTCGATGTGTTCGGCCGGATCCATGTTGGTCCGCATCGAGAGCTGCACCACCGGCACATCGGCGTCCGGATAGATGGGCTGCATCATGCTGAACGTGCCGTGATCGAAGCCGCGCTCGTCATCCGCATCGCACTTGAAACCGGCATCATGCAGCAGCTGCTGCACGCGCGCAGCCACTTGCGGCGAACCGGGCGCCGGATAGCTGATGTGATAGGTCTCGGGCGGAAAGCCGTAGTAGTCGTAGACCATGCCCGGCCGCGGCGACGAGGAAACCGTGAAGTCCTCTTCTTCCCAATGGCCCGACACCACCAGCACCGCAGCGGGCGGTGCCGGCAGCTGCCGTGGAATGTCCTGCAGCGCCTGTTCCATCAGATTGAAATGCGCGCGCATGGGCCCGTGCATCCAGGGCCAGGGACCACCGCCATGGGAGAGGAAGTAGACCGGTTGCCGCATGGGCGTCACTGTACCTGTTGTGCCCTCTGGTCGCGTACTGCCGGCAGCAACTGCGCCGCCAGCGCGGAGATCGCCAGCGTCCACACGATCATCGCGCCGCTGGGCAGATCGAAAACTGCCGACAGCACCAGCCCCGCGGCGTAGCCCGCCCCCCCCACCACGTACGCGGCGGTGAGTTGCCGCCGCCCCGACAGGTTCGATGTGGCCAGTGCGGGCACGATCAGGCTGGCAAACACAAGGTAGACGCCAACCAGCTGCACCGACACCGTGATCGCCAATGCAAACAGCGCATAGAACAGGACGCCGGCTAGCCGCCCCTGCCGCAGCCATATGATCACCAGCAACACGGCCGACAAGATCGCCGCGGGAATGAGCTGACCATAGCTCACCCACAGGATCTGCCCGACCAGCAGGTCCTTCAGGTGCTCACCACCCTGCGGGTTGTTCGCGAGCAGCAGCAACCCGCCCGTCGCCGCCAGCACGAACAACGTGCCGATGAATGGCTCCTGCATCTTCGGCCAGCGCCGGTCCGTCCATGCCAGCAATGCGGCGCCGGCCAGCGCCGCAAGGGCAGCGGCTATCTGCACGCCGACACCGTGTTCATCCACCCCCACGAACTGCGCGGCGATCACGCCCATCGCGGCTATTTGCGCGATGGCAAGATCGATGAAGATGATCCCGCGCGCCAGCACCTGCCGTCCCAGCGGCACATGCGTCGACAGCACGATCACACCGGCCAACATGGCGGGCCCCAGGATGCTGATATCGAGACCCTCGAGCGTCATTTCGCGGCTCCCAGCAACTTGTCGATGGTGGAGTCGAAGAGACCGAACAGGTCCTTCGCCCCGGCATCGCCACCTACGGTGTAAGGCAGCACCACCACCGGTACGCCGGTGCGCTCCGACAGCCATTTCGCCGGCTTCTGGTCCTGGTACGCCGCACTGATGATGGCGTAGGCGTTCTCGTCTTTCGCGGTACTGATCAGGCTCGACAGATGTGCGCTGGTTGGCGGCACGCCTGGCTTGGGTTCCAGCGCACCGATCTGCTCCAGCCCCAGCCAGGTGTTCAGGTACACCCAGCTCACGTGCTGCACGAGGATCTTCCTGCCTTTCAGCGGCGCGGCCCTGGATTCCCAGCGCTTGATGGCGGCCTGCCAGCGCGCAGTGAAATCGGCCAGTCGTTGCTGGTAGGTCGCCGCATTGGCCGCGTCCAGCTGCGCCAGTCGTGCCGCGAGGCCCGTTGCGATCTTCAGCACGCGATTTGGGTCGAGCTGGAAATGCGGATTGCCTTCCGGATGCACGTCGCCGGCGGCACGATCGAGCTGCGCCGGCTTTTCCAGCGTGGTGATCTGGGTGGCTGCCAAGAAGTTGCCGGGCCCGTCGGCGACCTTGTTATTGCCGGACTGGCGGATCAGCTGCGGCAGCCAGCCCACTTCGAGCTCTGCGCCGGTGCATACCAGCAGGTCGGCCTTGCGCACACGCGCAATCAGGCTGGGCTTGGCGTCGATCTGGTGCACGTCCTGGAAGGCCGTGGTGGCCACGCTCACGTCGACCTTGTCAGCGGCCAGCTCCTGCACGAGGGCGCCCCATTCGGGTTCACAGGCGAACACCTGCAGCTTCGCAAATGCAGGCACCGCAAAGAGTGAAAGCAGCATTGCAGAAAGAAATCTGTTTCTCATGGTCGTAGTCCTCGAATCAGAATTTGTGGGCGCCATGGGCACCCAGTGCGGTCTGGATCTGCAGCGACACGGCGGTGTCGCTGTCGACCGGGTTGGGATGGTCGCGGCTCAGTTGCAGGCGCACGAGGCTGAATTCGCTGTTGCGCCAGGTGAGCATCACGCTGTGGCGGTCCGGATCGAAGCCGCTTGCGAAAGGACCGCTGTCATTCGCCATCAGCCGGTCGTAGCGGTAACCCGTCTCCCACAGGCGGTTGATGCGGTACACACCCTCCACGTACCAGCCGTGGCGCTTGCCGGTCCAGTCCTGGTCGGAGATGACGCCGTCAGGATCGGTGAACACGCCGTTGCGATCATCGACCAGGTACTCGGCGCGCAGCTGGATGCCACCGTCCTTGGTGTTGCCTTGCGGCGCCCATTTCCAGGTCACATCGGCGATGTACAGCCTGTTGGTGCCGGTGAATCCATCGTCGGCACCGGCCGTCTTCGAGTGCAGCATGGAAACGCCGGCGAGCCACGAGTTCTCGACGCCAACGTCGCCACCGGCATGCGCAAACAGCGTGTACGCCCCGACTCCGGAATGCGTGGCGCCGCCACTGGGATAGTTCTGGCCACGGAAGGCCTCGCCGCCCAGTTCCACGAACACATCAGTGGGCGCGACCCAGCGCAATTGCACGCCGTCATCGCCGTACTGCCCACCCAGGAAGGCCTGGTACGGCAGCGGCCGGTCGGCGAACTTGTCGGTGTGCGTATGGTGGCTGTTCAGGTAGCCGATGTCGGAGAAGAACCGACCCACCCGCAGCGTGAGCCCGTCGGGCAGCGCCGTGGTATCGAGGAATGCTTCCTCTATGCCGAGGCTGTCCTGGCCATCCTCGGATTCCACCGACAGCGTCAGCTGGCCGAAGAACTTCTCATCCACGTTTGCCGACAGTGAGGCCTCGCTCTCGCCCAGCGACAACCCTTGTGCACCGGGGCCGGCCTCGCCCGCCAGCGGAAAGCCGGCGCGCAGATATTCATCCGGATCGAGCGAGTGATGGGCGTACTGGCCATTCAGGATCACGGCGATGGCCGGGTTGAACGCATTGAGACTGGAACTGCCGGAGGAGGAAGCCTCCTGTGCCTCCGCCACGGCTGTTACACCTGTCGTCGCGAATGCGACGCAGACAAGCACTATTGGTTTCATGAACTGTTCCCGATTGAAATGTGTGAACGGCGAGCCTGCTGCACGGCTGAAGCACGCTTCAGCCGGCGGGAGACATAAGGATGTATCGAGAGGGACTGGCGCTGGACGCGCCAGCCGGGTTCACACGATCGGGGGACGGAACAGCCTGTTGATGCGCTGCGTGGGATCCGGCAGCACGACCTTCAGAGGATTCATCACGGAAACAACGTGAACTGCGGGCACCGTCACCACTGCAGCTGTGCCGGCGTACACGCCGCCATCATCGCTGTGCAGCAGGCCATGCTCGCCGCGCGCGTGTTCCACATCCAGCTCGCGTTCCAGGCCGGAATCAGGGCGGAACTCCTCGTGACTCAGCTCTGCCAGTTCATGTCCTATCTGGTGCGTCTCGCACCACGTGGAGTACATGGGCCGTGCCAGCACCGAAAACATCGCGAGCCCCAGCAGCGTGAGGCGCAATGCGCAAGGCAGGCGCTGGACCGGACTGAACACGGACCTAATCTAACCTGCGGCTGGCCGGTGCGCCACCGGCAACCAGCGCGCCACTGGCAAAGCGACCAGCGCACCGCCAGCTGCGATCAGCAACGCCCGCGGCAGCGAGAGCCAGGTGCAACATGACCCCAGAACACACTGCCCGCCGCGGCAGCGTGCATCCGGCTGCCGGTGTTCGACAGCAATGCCGCCGTCCACAGCAACGCAGAGTCCCGATGGCGGAAGGCACTCCAGGCGTTGGACGACGAGAGAAGCTGCCCCCCGATCAACCGACCTTCTGGAACAGCAGCACGAACTGGTCGGACTTGCCGCGCTCCACATCGTGGCTGCCCTTCGTGTGATCGTCGGCCGGATGCTTCAGCAGATCGCTGTCTGCAGCCACCTTGAAACCGGCGGCCATGACTTCCTGCTTTACCAGCTCCGGATCGACCCGGTGCAGACCCAGGTCGCGAGCGCCGGAGCCCTTCACTGCGGCGTGGTCGATCACCATGTACAGACCACCCGGCTTCAGCGCATTCCACACCATCTTGTTGGTGGGACCAAGATCGGCATTGCCCCGGCGCATGTCGTGGTAGTTGAGCGAGGTCCAGACCAGGTCCACCTGTTCCGGCAGCGGCGTGGATGGATCCAGGTTGGCCAGCTTGATGTTCGGGTAGTCGGCCATCAGCGCCTTGATCGGCGCCGACATGTCGCGGCCACCGGGTGGCGCATTGGGTGCCGGCAACGGCAGCCACGCATACAGCGTGCCCTGCGGCCCAAGCACCTTGCTGAAGATGCGCGTGAAGTAGCCGCCACCGGGCAGCATCTCGGCCACCTTCGACCCGGGATGAATACCAGTGAGGGCGATGCATTCGGCCGGCTTGCGATCCGCATCGCGGACGGTATCGGCCTCGGGACGTGCCTTGTCGGCCACCGCATCAGTGATGGCCTTTGAAGCTGATTGCGCCATGATTGACTCCCGGTTTTGTACGGGCGTCGAGTATAAGACCCGCCGCGGGCGCATGTCGCCGGTTTGGGCTATCGTAGCGATCGAATGCTGTTGACCAATGAAGGCAAGGTCCCGGTGTGGTGGTGGACGGTAGCGCCCAACTTTGGAGACCTCATAGCGCCATGGCTGGTGCGCAAGATCTCCGGTCGGGAGGTCGTCTATTCCAACAAGTACGAACACTGCTATGTCGTCGTTGGTTCCGTGCTGGGTCAGGTGCGGCGCCACGCCATCGTGTGGGGCGCAGGCTCCTTCGGCACCGAATTGTTCGGCAGGCACCGCGGCATCAACGTGCAGAGGTTTTCGGGCAAGGCCCGCTACTGCGCGGTGCGCGGACCATTGACGCGCAACAAGCTGCGCATGGCCGGCATTGACTGCCCCGCCATCTATGGCGATCCGGCGCTGCTGGTGCCGGACTACTACTCTCCGCAGATCGAGAAGACCCATGAAGTCGGCATCGTGCTGCGGTGGTCGGAAAGCGAATGGTTCGACTCGCTGAACATCGATGGAGTGAAGAAGATCTTCCTCAGGACCGATGATGTCGAAGGCACCATCGATGCAATGCTGGCCTGCAGGCGCGTGGTGACCTCATCGCTGCATGGGCTGATCCTGGCCGATGTGTACGGCATCCCGAATGTGTGGGTGGCCTCGCATACGCCCAAGGGCCTGGAATTCAAGTACTGGGACTATCTGCTGTCAGTGGAGAAGACCCGCCCGCCTGTGCAGATGGACTTCAATGCCGGGCCATGGACGCTCGCGCGCATGCTGGATCAATTGCCGTTCGACGGCAGACCCATCCGGCTGGATCTGCAGGCATTGCGTGACGCATGTCCCTTCGTCCCCGGGCGCGAGCCCGACATTGTCGTACCCAGCAACAGTCGCAGGAAACACTTCTTCCTGATCAAGCGCTCGCTGCGTCCGTTCTGGAAACGCTAGCGGTCGCCGCCGAGCGACATGGCCGCACCGGCCGCACTCCATGAAATAATCCTGTCATGATCATTCTCACGTACGGAACCTTTGACCTGTTTCACTACGGCCATGACCGCCTTCTCGAGAGGGCGCGATCGCTCGGCAGCCGCCTGGGTGTCGGGCTGTCGACCGATGAGTTCAACGCGCTGAAGAACAAGCGCGCGGTGATGTCATACGAAGAGCGCAGAGATCATGTGACAGCGTGCCGTCATGTGGATTTCGTGTTCCCGGAAATGAACTGGGAGCAGAAGGCCGCCGACATCGTCGCCTACAACGCGAGCATGCTGGTGATGGGCGATGACTGGCGCGGCAAGTTCGACCACCTGGCCCACCTGTGCAAGGTCCATTACCTCGAGCGCACGCCCGACATTTCGTCCACGCAGATGCGCGAAGCGCTGAAGAACCGCTATCCGCGCTGAACCCGCGAACGGCGCTCGGCCAGCGGCAGCAGCCCCTTCAGAATGGTCGACTTCAGGCGCCGGTTGATCTGGCGCGCGCGCGCGACGCGGCCCAGGCGCAGCATCATCCGCTGGCGCGTCAGCAGGTAGGTCCACGACTTCCAGGAAAAGACGTCCATCGCGTTGGGACAATCGATCGAATTCTCGAACTCCCTGACCTCGTCCTGGTAGTTGCCGTAGTTCTCGCGCAGATACAGGTGCACATCCCGCGGCACCCCGAAACTGGATTGCCCGTAGGTCCTCTGCATGACTGCCGGCGCGGTGTTCCACCACAACGAGTTGCGCGTCCCGTGGACCACGCCGCCGGAATAGGGAAAGTGCAGGAATACATCCAGCTTCACCTGTGACCTGCCTGCAGAACCGTTGGCAGCCACGCCGGCCATGTAACGGACGATGCCGGAAGGAATGCATTGCAGATCCGGGTTCTGCATCCGTGTCTTCTTCGAGATGAACTGCGGCTTCAGGCTGTGGATGCTGCGGGAAGCCCACAGGGCGCGGATGAAATCCAGGCAATGCGGATCATCAATGTCGATGCCGACATCCAGGTCCTTGTCGTGCGGCAGCGGATGCCCGTGTCGCTCCAGACCCAGAAGGGTGCCGGAGATCCAGAAGATGCGCGCGCCGCTCTCGCGTGCGATGCCTTCGATCGTCTGCATCGCAGCCAGCGCATCCTGCACGTCGATCTTCGGCTTGATCAGCTTGCCGGGGCGCTGCCTGGCATTTGCCGGATACCACCAGCTGCAATAGACGATGCGCCACAGGAACCAGGCACCAGCTGAAACCAGGGTCATCAGCGCGCATTCCAGCAGCGTGACCGGATAGATCAACCACGAGGAAGTGCGGACTGCATCGCGGCGCGCCTGGCCGGCCATCTGATCGCGGATGCCAGTGTGGTGCTCGAATTCCGTCCATGAAATCGTCGGCTTCCCGCCACTATGCAAGATCGGCACCTCAACATTGCCAACCCGCAGAAGCTTACTGACTTGCCCCGTGCATTCATACGTTGTCGCATCGGGCGTCTGCGCGAAGAGATGGTGCCCAGGGTCGGAATCGAACCAACGACACGCGGATTTTCAATCCGCTGCTCTACCAACTGAGCTACCTGGGCTTTCGCGGGCCGCGTATTAGACTTTGCAGCCCTTCGGGGCGTCAAGGCCGGCCGTCCCGGCTTCAGGGTTCTCGTGCCTGATATTCCTTGGGTTTTTCCGACCCGGGCCCGAAAAAGTACTTTTCCATCTCGCCTTCCAGGAACTTGCGCGCCTTGGGTTCCACCAGCGTCAGGCGATATTCGTTGATCAGCATGGTCTGGTGCTTGAGCCAGGCCGCCCAGGCCTCGGCCGATACCTGCTCGTAGATGCGCTGCCCCAGAGGGCCCGGATAAGGCGCGCGTTCGAGGCCGGGCGCCTCGCGCTTGAGCAGCACGCAATTCACGGTACGGGTCATGGCGGATTCTTCAGCAGTTCGGCGACGGGTTGGGGCAGTCCGACGCGTGCCGGACGCGCGGCGTTATACCACATGCCCGCGCCCTGCCCGGCCACGCCGGGCACATCACTCACGCGGGTCCACAGCGGGTGGATCTTCAGATCGAAATGCGTGAATACATGCAGCAGTGGCTCGCCCTCACGCAATCCTGATGGCTGCCCGATAACGCGCTCTGCATCGGCACGCGATGCGAATTCCGGTGGCGACCACAAACCGCCCCACACGCCACTGGGCGGACGCTGTACCAGATGAACGCTGCCATCGGGTGCCTGCGCAAACAGCATCCAGGTTTCGCGTGCGCTGCGTTTCAGTGGTTTCCTTGGCGCCGGATAGTCCGTTTCGGCCCCGGCAGCATGTGCGGCACAGTCCGCGGCGAACGGACAAGCGTCGCAGCGCGGCCTGGTCCGCGTGCACAGCGTTGCACCCAGATCCATGATGGCCTGCGTGTACTCACCCGCGCGCTGCCCCGGCGTCTGCTCGGCGGCGATGCGCCACAGCTCGTTCTCGAACGCGCGCTCGCCACTGCGCCCCGGCACCGCGTACAGCCGCGCCAGCACACGCCGCACGTTGCCGTCCAGAATTGGATGCGACTGGCTGCACGACAACGCGAGGATGGCGCCCGCCGTGGAGCGGCCGACGCCGGGTAATCCGGCCACGTTTTCGAAATCCGTCGGGAACTCACCACCATGGTGCTCGACAATCTGCTGCGCGGCGCGCTGCAGGTTGCGCGCGCGGGCGTAGTAGCCCAGGCCCGACCAGTGATGCAGCACTTCATCGGCGGGGGCGGCCGCCAGTGCGCGCACGTCGGGGAATCGCGCCATGAATCGCTCGAAGTAGGGAATCACCGCGGCCACCTGCGTCTGCTGCAGCATCACCTCGGAGATCCACACGCGATACGGCGTGGGTTCGCGTTGCCAGGGCAGATCGTGCCGCCCGGCTGTCTCGTGCCAGGCGATGAGCCGCGGGGCGATCAGTGCGTCGGCGGCCCGTGCCATTTGATCGCGTACTGCACCAGCTGCGCGTTGGTATCGAGCGAGAGCTTGCGCTTGATGGTCAGGCGATGGGTTTCGACGGTCTTGACCGAAAGCGACAGCCGGTCGGCAATCTCGCGCGTACCCAGGCCCATGCCGATGAGGCTGATCACCTGCAACTCGCGCGCCGAGAGTCGATCGCCCTGTTCGCCTGCCTCGGTACCGCGCTCGGCAAAATGCGCCTTGAGGCTCTCGCTCATGAACCGCTGCCCGGTGAGCACCACGCGCAGCGCGGTGACCAGCTGTTCGGCGGCGGCCTGTTTCATGATGTAGCCGGATGCACCCTGCGCGAACAGGCGGTCGGCATAGACGGTTTCGTCGTGCATGGACAGCACGAGAATGGGCAGCTGCGGAAAATGCGCATGCACGTCGCGCACGATATTGAAGCCGTCACCGCCCGCACCCAGTGAGAGGTCCACCACCAGCGCGTCGGGCTGCAGTTCGCGCAGCATGCGGCGCGCGGCCTGCTCGTTCTCGGCCTCGCCGCAGACGGTGAGGTCCGGCTCCGCATTGATGATCAGCGTGATGCCGTGGCGTACCACCGGGTGGTCGTCGACAACCAGCACACGGTGAACGTCCTGTTGCGGGTCTGTTTGCGTCATAGCCTGGTGGCGCGGGGTCTCCTTGGCCTCGCGCCATCATATACGCCCTGCGGCAGTCTGCCCGCCTATCGGCTGACGCTACAGCGAAACTGTGAAGTCGCCGTCCTTGTCGTTGATCTCGAAGCGGCCGTTCTGCACGGCGGACGCCCATTTTGTGGTCTTCAGGAAACCACCGAAGGCAAACAGGTGCACCGACTCGAAATCCGAGCCACCCCGGCTCTTCGCCGCGGCCAGCTGCGTGACCACCTCTTCCGGCCCGCTGTCCTTCAACAGGCCGGCGATGAGGCTGGCCTTGCCGCTGGTCAGGGCCCGTATCGATGCGCCAGCGCCACAGATCTTCGCGTAACGCAGCAACGTCTTGATGCTGGCCGGTCCACCCAGACCCGGACGGATGGTGTTGGTGATGCCGTTGGCGCGCATGATTTTTTCCCACGCAATGATCGGCTCGGATTCAAAGCACACCTGCGTGGTGAACTTGAGCTCGAAACCAAACTCCTTCGACAGGGCGACCTTGCGCGCCTCGAACTGGCGCTGCTGGTCCACGGTCATGTGCGCGTGGCCTTCCGGATGGCCCGCCATGTAGATGGTCCTGATGCCGGCACGGGTGAGCTCGCCGGTCTCCAGCACGCCGATGGTTGAATCAAACGCGCCTTCCGGTGAAGGCATATCGCCGGCGATCAGCAGCATGCGCGTGACACCGGCTTCCTGCGTCAGCTTGTGCGCGATCGCGACCACTTCGGCGCGATCCTTCACGCGGCGCGCCGGAACGTGCGGCACCGGGTTCAGCCCGGCATCCTTCACCGCCTTCGCGGCAACCTTCAGATCGTCCCAGGTCTGGTTCGGAAACAGCGCGATGAAGATGTCCGTATCCCGCGGCACCAGCGTGGCAGCTTCCGGCAACGCCTCGGTATCCTTGCAGGTCATCTCGATCGAGGCGTTGTTGAGCAGCGCGCGGATCTCGCTGGCGTTGGCGGTAGTCACGGTCATGAGGAACGGGTCTCCTTGAAGATCTTCACAAACAGCAGCGCCGCGAGCAGCGCCAGCAGCAACCAGGAAAGTTCACCGCCACCGACAATCGTGCCGCCGTCAACGGACCGCAGTGGCGGTGGATTCACGACCAGCCCTGCCAGCGCGTTGTGGACAACGCCGGCCCCGTCGGTGCAGGCCATCCCGTACGTGTAGACGCCGGGCGCGGGCGTCACAGTCTTGGTCCCTGACGTGGGTGTGACGTGTTCGGGGTCGGTTTCGACAGCAGCCTCATTCCACGAGCCGAATTTGTCACAGCTCACGGCACCAGGCGCGCTCCATGCGAGCTGCACACTTGCGCCGACGTCGATCTCCTTCTGCGTCACGGTCAACTCCACCGGCAGGCCGCTGCCGGTGTCCGTCTCCAGCCTGATGATGGCGCCGGCGGAACCGGTGTTGTCGGTGGTCGAGACTGCATACAGCTTGCCATTGGCAAACAGCGGGCTGGCATAGGGAGTCTGCCCGTCAGTGGCGGTGCCCAGGTATCCGTGCAACAGGGCAAAGCTGGTGCCGTCCTGCGCCACCTTCCAGATCGCGCCATTGTCACTGTAGCCGCCACTCTCCGAAGTGCCGTAGAAGTCGCCGTCGGGCCCCTGCACCACCTCGGACACCGGAAAGCCGCCGTCAAAGGACCAGCCCTCGAAGGCATGGATCACGCTGACGTCGGCAGCGTTGCCGACGATGTCTGCGCGGAACAGCGTACCGTTGCCGTGTGCGCCGCCCTGATAGGCGGTGCCGTAGAACACGCCATCCGCCGTCCGCAGCAGACCGGCGCGCGGGTTTGCGCCGGTGGAGTTGGTGGCAAGCCCTACGTCGTTGAACGCGTTCAGGCGCGGAAATGAATACAGCAACTGGTAATCACCGGCCGTGGAAATCCGGTAGATCACGCCACGATTGCCGGACCCGCCGAGCATCGTGGTGCCGTAGAGCATGCCGTCGGAATCCTCTACCAGCTGCCCTTGCGGGTCCTCGCCGTCATCACCATTGAAACTGTGCACGACGGCGAACCCGGTGCCGTCCGGCGCAACGCGGAACACCACGCCCTTGGAGAATGCACCGGTAAGGCGGGCTGTGCCGTACAGGTTGCCATCTGCGGCCTGGACCAGGCCCGTGTAGGGATTAGCGCCTTCAGCGCCGCCCTTGGCGAAGTTGTGCACGGTGGTGAATTCGCCGGCCAGTGTCAGCTTGAACACCGAGCCCCTGCGATCAGGGCCACCGTAATAGGTCGTGCCGTACAGATTGCCGTCACTGCCCTGAATCAGCCCGCCAAACGGGGAATACCCATCGTCTCCGGCAAACGTGTAAACCACGGAGGTCGTGCCGTCCGGAGCCAGGCGAGCGACATTGCCGTACCCCGTTCCACCCTGACTCGACGTGAAATAGATGTTGCCGTCACTGGCCAGCAGCATGCTGTCGCGCACCGCCTTGGGCACGCTGTCCTGCAGCTCTTCAGGCGGCAGGGCGAACGTGACGACACCGACGACATTGGCTTCCTGCGTGCGCTGCTGCGCCCCGGCCGTCTGAAATCCGGTGCCGAGCGCAGTCAGGAGTAGCGCGACGAACAGGCGCCGCAGGCGGGGTGAAATCTGCATGAAATTGCCGATGATTCTCGGGGCGCGGCATTACAGCACAGGCGAGGCGGATCCGTGAAGCGCCAGGCCGCCAGCCTGAACGGCGGCTGAATTATTCGTAACGCAGGGCGTCGATCGGCGTCAGATTGGCGGCCTTGCTGGCCGGCAGGATGCCGAAAATCATGCCGATGAACATCGAGAAAAGGGTGGATCCGGCTACCGCCCACCAGGGCACCGTCGGGGCCGGGAAGTTCGGAATGAGCGCCGATACGCCGTACGCGAGCGCAAAGCCGATCAACATGCCGATGATGCCGCCGATCACGGCCAGCACCATTGCCTCGATCAGGAACTGCAGCAGGATGAAACGGCGCGGCGCGCCCAGCGCCTTGGCAATGCCGATTTCGCGGGTGCGTTCAGTGACTGACACCAGCATGATGTTCATGATGCCGATGCCGCCGACCAGCAGCGAGATGCCGACGATGCCGGCCACCACGGCCGTGATCGTGCTCATGATGGTGGAGAAGGTCTTCAGGAAGGAATCCGATGCCTGCACCCGGAAATCATCCGGCTTGTCCTTGTCGATGCCATGGGCGCGGCGGATCACTGCGCCCACCTGCTGCCGTACCGTCTCGACCGAGTCCTGATCGTCGACGACGAAAGTGATCTGGATGTTCGGCCGCACCTGGTCGCTGCTGTAGCTCAATGCGGTCTGGTAGGGCATCAGCAGGAACTGATCGAGGTTCTGGCCCATGATGTTGCCGCGTGATTCCATCACGCCGACGACCTTGAACCACTCGCGCCCGATCTGCACGAACTGGCCTTCCGGGTGATCGGGCAGTTCCAGGTCCTTGCGGATCCTGTCACCCAGCACCACCACGCGACGCCGGCTGTCGTCATCGCTCTTGGTGAGGAACCGGCCGCTTGCCGGGAACAGCTGCTGCACGTCCATCAGCGATTCAGTGGTTCCAAAGAACTGACCGGCTGCCTGCTGCGAACCATAGGTCACCGAACTGGTTGGAACCGGCACCACCGGAGTGATGTGGGATATGCCGTCGACACGCGCCTGCAACTCGTGCAGGTCTTCCACGCGTAGCCGGTTCTGCTTGCCACGCAGCATGTCTTCGATCGGCGTGTAGGCCTCCAGGGTCAGCGTGCTGGCGCCCAGTCCCGCAAACTGGTCGGTGATCGACTTGGTCAGCCCCTGCACCATCGCGATCACGCAGATCACCGAGGCCACGCCGATGATGATGCCGAGCATGGTGAGGAAGCTGCGCAGCCGGTGCGAGCGAATGGCAGACATCGCCGAACGCAGGCATTCCTGTATCGCATACAGCAACTTGCGCGACCCGCCGACGTCCTCCGGCAGCTCAGACAGTGCCTCTGTGTTCGGCTCAGCCACTGACGTCCTCCGCGATGCGCCCGTCATGCAGGCGCACGCGCCGATGGCAGCGTGCCGCAATGCTTGGGTCGTGCGTCACGATCACCACGGTCTGCCCTTCGGCATGCAGTTGCGCGAACAGATCGAGAATCTCCCCGGCAGTGCGGCTGTCCAGATTGCCCGTTGGTTCGTCTGCCAGCAGCAGCTCGGGATGCCCGACCAGCGCACGCGCCACCGCGACGCGCTGGCGCTGCCCGCCTGACATTTCATTGGGGCGGTGCCGCATGCGATCACCCAGGCCCACGCGGCCAAGCGCCTTTTCCGCATACGCGCGGCGCTGTGCCGGCCCGATGCCCCGGTAGATCAGTGGCTGCGCCACATTGTCGATCGCGGTCATGCGCGGCATCAGGTAGAAATTCTGGAACACGAAGCCGACCTTGCGATTGCGCACCGAGGCGAGCTGGTCCTCGTCGAGGCCCGCAACTTCCTCATCATCCAGCGTGTACCTCCCGGAGGTGGGAAGGTCGAGGCACCCCAGGATGTTCATCATCGTGGACTTGCCGGAGCCGGATGCACCGGTCAGCGCCAGGAACTCATTGCGCGCGATCGTCAGGTTGATGTCGGACAGGGCCGGGTAGGCAATGCCTCCCAGCTGGTACACCTTCGTGATGCCGGCCAGTTCGATCACGGCGTAGCCGCGGATTCCGCAGCCTGTTCGGTCTCGGCCACCCGGTCGCCGTCCTGCAGGAAGCGCAGCACGCGCGCAGGACCTGTCACCACGTGCACCCCGGCGTCGAGGCCCTTGGTGATCGCGATGAACGCGTCGTCGGCAAGATCTGTCTCGACCAGTTTCTGGTGGGCGCGACCGCCATCCACGACGAATACGCTGGCCTCGGCCGGCTGGTCGCGCTCCTCTGAATCCTCGTAGCGCACGGACTGCACCGGCACCGCGAGCACCGGGGTGGAATCGCTGGCCCGGGTTTCGATCTCCGCCCGGCAGCTCATGCCGGTGTGGAACTGCAGTTCGTCGGAGGCATCGAGGCGGATCTTTACCGGATACGACTTGCCCTGCCCCTGCACCTGGCGCGGCGACACGGCCACCGTCTCGACCACGCCCTGCCACGACTTGTCCGGGTACGCGGCAGGCACGATCCTCGCCCGCTGGCCCGGCACCACTCTCGCGACGTCGGTCTCGTTGACGTTCACCTCGGCATAGAGGTTCGACGTGTCGGCGATGGTCATCAGGTCGGAACCGGCAATGCTGGTCGCGCTGGGCACGGCCGTCTCACCCACCTTGATGATCAGCTGCGTAACACGCCCGTCGATTGGCGCGCGCAGCTCGGTCTTGGCCAGCTGCGAGCGCGCCTCTTTCAGCTGCGCCTCGGTCTGCAGGGTCACCTGCTCGGAGCTGCGCAATTCGACCTTGGCCTGCTCGCGCTGCGCGCTGAGCTCATCGAAGGTGTTGGCATCCACCGCGCCGCCGGCCTTCAATCCCTCGTAGCGCTTGAACTTGGTGTCCAGCAGCTCGACGTTGAGACGCTGCCGGTCGATCGCCAGGCGCGACTGCGCGAGGCTGGCCTCGAGCCGGTCAACCTGGGTCTGCACCGTGGCCGGGTCGAGGCGCAGCAGGATATCGCCCTGCTTCACCTTGTCGCCTTCCTCCACGTACAGCGACTGCACGCGGCCCATGACCTCGGAGCCCATGCGGATCTCTGTCTGGTAAGTCAGGCTGCCGGAGGCAAGGATGGTGGGCGTGATGACATGCGTCTCGACGGTCTGCACCTCGACTTCCTTGAGGTCGCCGCCGCCCATCTTCTTCAGCACCACTGGCAGGACCAGCAGTGCAATGACGGCGACGATGATCAGAATCCGTATCGTTTTTCTCATGAGCATCCCGCTGCCTGGCAGTCCCTTGGGCAGTTGTGGAAATAAGGCGCCTGATGTTATATCAGCTACCTGATATCAGACAAGTTACGCCAGATTCAGGGCGTATCGGCCGGATTTAGCGGAAGGAGAACAGGGCCCAGGGGCCGTAAATGAGCACCCAGGGTATGCCGACGAACAGGCTGGCGAACAGCCAGCTGCGGCCCGACCAGACCTTCACACCCACCAGCGACAGGACCAGGCTCGCCAGCCCGAACAGGTCGAGGTTGCTGAGTACCGAATAGCCGGGCTCGCCCACGGCCCGATGAAAGAACAACGCGTTGAGCGAAAGTGTCTTGAGGGCCTGCTGGGGAATCTGTGTGGATTCGGTCGTCGACAGCAGAATGGCGGCCGGAATCAGGGCCAGTGCGCCGGGCAATGCGGTCCACGTAACAAACGAGAACCACTGCCGGAAGGTGCGTTCGAAACCAACCACCTTGCCGACGAGGAAGTTGTACAGCGCGAAGATCAGCATGATGACGGGGACAATGAAGACGATGGCAATCCCGCTGACGCCCATCTGCAGGCCACGCCGCCCCTGCGCCGCTGCCACCTGCTGAGCGATCTGATCTTCGGTCAGGTTGCGCGCAAGAGCGCTCTGGTGCAGCTGCTGATCAATCAGCCAGCCCATATCCACAACGCTGAGGTACCACAGCGACGTCGCCAGCGTGGCAATGAGCAGCACCAGCAGCGGAAACCAGTAACGCGGTCGCTCGCCGATTTCGATGAAGGCCTTGCGCGGCTCGAAAGCCAGCGCCTGTGCGATTCCCAGATTCGTCATTTGCCCCTCCCTGACCTGACTTCTTCGGGCCGCATTCTGATCGTTTCGCGCCGGCCGCGCACCCTCACGTAACAGGAGGGTTCACTTGTGGCGTCGCGCCGCAGCCTTGCGACGCTTGCGCGGTTCAAGCAGTCCCTTCTTGGCGAGTTCCGCCGCGTAGATGTCCGGGGTGATCGTCTCGGTGGCCTCGCGCCTTGCCTTCGGCACCGGCCTTTTTGAAAACGATGCCAGCTGCAGCGTGACACGCTGACGCACCACCGGCTCGAATTCGGGATGCGTGAGGATGTACAGGTCGTTGCGGCGGATGCCGGCCAGCACCTGCCGGCCTGCTTCGAGCGGATCCATCGCCACCGCCATGATGTCGATGGCCTTCGCGCCGGGTTTCAACGGTGGCGGCCTGGGCGGCTCGCGCGTCACTACGCCATGCGCGGCCGGGCGATTTCGCTCGATGTCGAAGATGCTGGATTTCACCAGGCCCGGGCAGAACACCGACACGCCGATGTTGCGGCCCTCCATTTCCGTACGCAGCGATTCCATCATGCCGACCACGGCAAACTTGGCCGTGGCATAGACGCCCAGCGTGCCGGCCACGATGCCCGCCGAAGAAGAAGTGGCCACGAAGTGCCCGCCCTCACCGTGCGCCAGCATGCGTGGCAGAAAAGTGCGCACGCCATTGAAGATGCCGTTCACGTTCACATCCAGCGACCAGTCCCAGTCCTGCCAGGACACATTCGACAGGAGCGCCGGAATGCCCACACCGGCGTTGTTCACCACCAGATGCACGTTGCCGAACACGCGCCCGGCCTCGTCGGCGGCGCGCGGCATGCCCTCGCGGTCGGTGGTGTCGAGCCTGATCGCGTGGACACCAGGGTTGTTCTTCGGGAAGGAGGCCAGCGCCGCATCACGATGCGCGTCGTTCTTGTAGGTGAACACCACCTTCATGCCCGCATTAGACAGTACGCGCGCGATTCCAAGACCAATGCCGCTGGAGCCGCCGGTGACGAACGCGGTCCTGCCCTTCACGTTGGCGAGCGGCTTCTGCACCTTTGGAATTCCCGCGCTCATGATTCCCCCGGCAGCTGATCTGACGCCATTATCGAGCGCGGAAGCTTAGCGCGATTGCACCGCCGGAGGCGCGACGCTAGGCTGTGCATCCGCGCGCCGCGGGTGTAGTTCAATGGTAGAACTGCAGCTTCCCAAGCTGCTAACGTGGGTTCGATTCCCATCACCCGCTCCACCGATGCCGCCTTGCTCAGGCGCCGGCGCGATCCAGTTCAGCCATCTCGTCCGGTGCAAGCCGCAGCTGCGTGGCGCGTATCAGACTCTCCATCTGGTCGAGACTGGTCGCACTGGCGATCGGTGCGGTAACGCCCTTGCTGGCGATCAACCATGCCAGTGCGACTTCGGCGGGCTTTGCGCCGTGTGCGGCGGCGACACGATCCAGGGCGGACAGGATTACCAAGCCGCGCGGATTGAGAAAACCCGCCATCCCGCCGCCGCGAGGACTCTTGCCGAGATCCTCCTTGCTGCGGTACTTGCCGGTAAGGAAGCCGCTGGCCAGGCTGAAATACGTGATGACGCCAAGCCCCTCGCTGATGGCCAAGTCACGGAGCGCGCCTTCATAGTTGTCACGGTTGTACAGGTTGTAGTGCGGCTGCAGCACTTCGTAGCGCGGCAGGCTCTTCTCTGCTGAGGTCCGCAGCGCCGCGCGCAGCTGATCGGCGGTGTGATTCGAAGCGCCGATGCAGCGCACCTTGCCCGCTGCAATCAGCTGCTCATACGCGCGCAGGGTTTCCTCGATAGGCACCTGCCCATCGAATTGATGCGAGAAGTACAGATCGATGCGGTCGGTGCGCAGCCGGCGCAGCGATTCCTCCACCTCGCCCTGGATCCACCCGGCCGAGAGACCAGTGCGGCTCGGCCCCATCGTCATGCCCACCTTGGTGATCAGCACGATGCGATCGCGATTGCCGCGTTCTGCCATCCAGTCGCCGATGATGGTCTCGGACTCGCCACCTTTGTGGCCAGGCACCCAGACGGAATAGACATCCGCGGTGTCGATGGCTTCGAAGCCGGACTCGACAAAGCGATCAAGCAACGCGAATGAAGTGGCGCGGTCGGCGGTCCAGCCGAACACATTGCCGCCGAATACCAGCGGCGAAATGGCAAGCTCAGTATTTCCGAGCCGGCGCTTGCTCATCGCCCTAGCCGGCGGCCACCTTGTCCAGCGCGGCCGCCAGGTTGGCCACGGTGCGATCCACATCGTGCCACTTGTCGAGGCCAAACAGGCCGATGCGGAAAGTGCGGAAATCCGCTCCCTCGCCGCACTTGAGTGGCACACCGGACGCGGCCTGCACGCCGGCGGCAATGAACTTCCTGCCGCTCTGGATATCCGGATCGGTGGTGTAGCTGACCACTACGCCCGGCGCCTTGAAGCCTTCGGCCGCGACGCTCGGGAAACCGCGCGACTCAAGCAATGCGCGAACCTTTGCACCCAGTTCGAACTGTGCGGCACGCAGCTTCTCGAAGCCAATGCCACGTGCCTCGAGCATGGTGTCACGCAGTTTCACCAGCCCATCGGTTGGCATGGTGGCGTGATAGGCATGCTGGCCCTTCTCGTAACCTTCGGCGATCTCCATCCACTTCTTCAGATCGGCTGCGAAGGAAGAACTGGTGGTCGCATCGATGGCCGCGCGCGCGCGCTCACCCAGCATCACCATTGCGCAGCAGGGCGTGCTGCTCCAGCCCTTCTGCGGGGCGGAAATCAGCACGTCGACATGGGAGGCGTTCATGTCCACCCACACGGTGCCGGAAGCTATGCAGTCGAGCACGAACAGTGCGCCCACTTCACGTGCGGCGGCACCGACAGCGCGCAGGTAGTCATCCGGGAGAATCATGCCGCTGGAAGTTTCCACATGCGGCGCGAACACCAGCTTCGGCTTCTCGGCGCGGATGGCCGCAACGACTTCTTCCACGGGGCAGGGAATCCATGGCGCCTGGGAACCATTTCCCTGCTGGCGCGCCTGGCACACCACGGTGCCATTGCCCAAACCGCCCATGTCGAAGATCTGGGTCCAGCGGAAGCTGAACCAGCCATTGCGCAGGATCAGCACCTTCTCGCGGTTGGCAAACTGCCGCGCCACCGCCTCCATGCCGAAGGTACCGCTGCCCGGCACGATCACCGCCGTCTTCGCGCCATAGACGCTCTTCAGCGTGGACAGGATGTCCTGCATCACGCCGATGAAGCGCCTGGACATGTGGTTCAGCGCGCGGTCGGTGTAGACCACTGAAAATTCAAGCAATCCGTCGGGATCGACGTCGGGCAAAAGGCCGGCCATGGGAACTCCGCTGGGGGAGGTCAGCCTAGCACGGTGCCCGTCGCGGGAGCGGCGGGCGCCGTGCAAGAACTCATGCAGATTGCGTCTGCGTCAGTAGATGACGCCGTTCTGCTTCTCGTAGCTGTCCCATTCGGCCTGCAGCGCGGAGAATTCCTGGGGATTGTCCCCGGCCAGGTCGTGCTGCTCTTCAAAGTCGCTGGCGATATTGAACAGCTGCCAATGGCGCTCCTTCTCCGGCAGGGCCTCATCCCAGACGATCTTCCAGTCCCCCTGGCGAATTCCGCGGTGCCCAAACAGCTCCCACCCAAATACCTGATCGGTCTGGTGAACCGTCCCGGTCTCGCCCAGCAGCATTGGCAACATCGATGCTCCCTGCATCGGCAACACATCGTGGCCCTTGTACGTGGCGCCCGGATGAGTGGTGTTGGCCAGTGAAAGGAAGGTCGGCATCAGGTCCAGCACCGTTGCCATCGCATCGCTGCGGCTGCCCGCCGCTATCCTGCCCGGGTAGAGCGCAAAGGCCGGCACGTGCACGCCGCCCTCGAATGCCGTGAACTTGTGGCGGTTGAACGGCGTGGCGCTGGCACTGGCCCAGTTCGCGCCATACATCACGTAGGAGGTTGCGCTGCCCAGATTGTCGAGGCTGTGGTCATACTCCTTGCCGACGTGATCCTGGATGTTCTTCGCCAGATCGCGCCGGCCGGATTCGGCGCCGTTGTCGGACGAGAAGATGATGAAGGTGTTGTCGTATTCGCCGATCTGCTTCAGGTAGGCGATGAATTCACCCACGTAGGTATCCAGGTCGCTGACCATCGCGGCATAGATCTCCATGTGCCTGGCCTCGACCTGCTTCTGTTTCGCAGTCAGCTCGCTCCAGCGCGGCTTGAAGCGCGAATTGTCGATGGGCTCGGTGCCCTCGGGCACCAGGCCCAGTTCCTTCTGGCGCGCAAAGCGCTTTGCATACAGTGCCTCGTAGCCGTCGTCGTACCAGCCCTTGAACTTCGCGATGGATTCCTTCGGCGCCTGCAGGGGCCAGTGCGGCGCGGTGTAGGCCATCCACGCGAAGAACGGCCGGCCATCCGCGCGATCCTGCTCGATGTAGTCGATCATCTTCTTCGTGTAGTCGCGCGTGGTGTACCAGTCGTCGCTCACGTGCACGACGGTGTCGCCGTCCCAGTAGTTCGAGGGCTGCGGGCCGCGCCAGTCCCAGCCCCCCAGATGAGCGGCACCATCGAAAGAAGCGAATACGCGCTGAAAGCCACGGGCATGCGGGCCGGTTTCCACCTTGTCGCCGTCGCTGAGGTGCCACTTGCCCACCATGTAGGTGTTGTAGCCGGCATCCGACAGCAATGCGGGCAGGGGCGCAACGCGGAAATTCAGGTAGCCCTCGTAACCGGGCTGACCCTTCTGGTCCTCGCGCCTGGGGGCAGACATCACACCGAGGCCGGCCAGATGACTGTCCATGCCGGACATCACCATCGAACGTGTGGGCGAGCAGGTCATGTTGGCGTGGAAGTTCGTCAGCAGCATGCCGTCGCGCGCCAGCTGGTCGAGATTCGGCGTGGGGATCTCGCTGCCGAAGACTCCGAGATCGCCGTAGCCGAGATCGTCGGCCAGGATATAAACGATGTTGGGGCGCTTCACGGGAGCGGCCTCTTCACGCGACGTGCACGCGGTCAGCGCCAGCGACGCCAGCACCACCATGCCGGCCCCGACAACCACCCGATTCAAAGACGCGTTGACTGCACGGATTCGGCTCACGACATCCCCCGACCTGGTTTGTATTGGTGCTGCGTGCGCAATCCGGGCAGCGCCTGCAATCCCTGCAGATGCCAACGGTTCCGCGGCGCGAATATAGCAGGGACGGCCGGAGCCATTGGCGCCAAGGTACCCGCTATCCGAACAGTCTGTGTGCTGCCCGCACCCATGCAGCCGGATCGGTAACAGCAACGAATACCAGCCCTGCCAGCGCGCCGCCGAAATGCGCATCGTGATTGATGTGCCCCCGGTTCTGCTTCGCGGACCACCAGCTGTAGGCTAGATAGCCCACCGCGAACAGCACCGCGGGGATGGGCAGGGCAAAGAACAGGTACAGGTTCATCGTCGGGAAATAGACGATTGCCGCAAACAGCACCGCAGAGATGGCCCCCGACGCACCCAGCGTCGCGTAGTCAGGGTTGTTGCGATGCTTCAAGTAGGTACCGAGCTCGCTCGCCAGCAACCCTGCCACATACAACACCACGAACTTCGGTGTGCCGATTCGCCATTCGAGCAGCGTTGCACCGAAGTAGTAGAACGTGACCATGTTGAACAGCAGGTGCGCCACGTCGGCATGGGCGAAGGCGCTGGTGACGATGGTGTGGCGATTGCGGCCGCGCGCGAATTCGTACGGCCTGAATACCAGGCGCTGGATCAGCGCCGGGTTGCCCAATGCAATGAGGCCCAACCCGATGTTGACGGCCAGGATGACGAGCGAGGCGGGACCAATTCCGGCAAACATGCGCTGGAGTCTATGGCAGCGGACCCGGGATCACTAGAATTGCCATCCCGTCAGACTCTTCGGAATTTCATCCATGGCGCCGATCCTGCGCCTCGACAATGTCTCGCTTGCCTTTGGCGCAAGGCCGCTGCTGGAACACGCGTCACTGCAGGTCGAGCCGGGTGAGCGCGTCTGTATCGTGGGTCGCAATGGCGAGGGCAAGAGCTCGCTGTTGCGACTGGTGAATCGCCAGCAGTTGCCTGATGCGGGCGCAGTCTGGCTGCGTCCCGGTGCACGGCTTGCCGTGATGGAGCAGGACATCGTCTCCGTCACCAATGCCACGGTGGACGAGGTGGTGACGGCCAGCGTTACGGCGCATGGACGGCTCGAGAGCTGGGAGATCCCCACGCGAGTCGCCACCGTGCTGTCGCAGCTGGGGCTGGACGGGAGCGCCCGTTACGAGGAGCTCTCCGGTGGCTGGCGACGGCGCGCGCTGCTCGCAGGTGCGCTGGCCGTCGAACCGGACCTGCTGCTGCTCGACGAGCCAACCAATCATCTGGACATCCCCACCATCGAATGGCTGGAGAACCTGCTGCGCGATTTCCGCGGCGCGCTGCTGTTCGTCAGCCATGACCGGCGCTTCGTGGATCGCGTGGCAACGCGCATCGTGGATCTGGACCGGGGCCAGCTGTCGAGCTGGCCCGGCAACTTCAGCGACTACTCCTCCCGCAAGAGTGCGCAACTGGCCGACGAGGCCCGCGCGAACGAACTCTTCGACAAGCGTCTGGCACAGGAAGAAGTCTGGATCCGCAAGGGGGTCGAAGCACGACGCACGCGCAATGAAGGCCGGGTGCGCGCGCTGCTCACGATGCGCGCGGAACGCCGGGAGCGGCGCGAGCGCCCCGGCCAGGCAACCATGGCCGTGCAGGAGGCAGGTGCCTCCAGTGAGCTGGTGTTTGAAGCCGAGGATGTGGCAGTCGCCTATGGCGATCGCACCATCTTCAGTGGCCTCACCACACGGATCCTGAGAGGCGAACGAATCGGCATCGTCGGTCCGAATGGCGCCGGCAAGAGCACGTTGCTGAAGCTGCTGCTGGGCGAACTCGAACCAACCAGCGGACGTGTGCGGCGCGGCGGACGACTCGAGGTGGCCTACTACGACCAGCAGCGCGCGCAGCTGGACCTGGATGCCCCCGTGGCGCACACCATCAACGCGCGCAGCGATTTCGTGCTGGTCAACGGCGAGAACCGGCATATCTCGGGCTATCTGCGCGATTTCCTGTTCCGGCCCGACCAGCTGCTGACCCCGGCCCGCGCGCTGTCGGGCGGCGAGCGCAATCGCCTGTTGCTGGCGCGGCTGTTCGCGCAACCAGCCAATCTGCTGGTGCTGGACGAGCCCACCAATGACCTGGACATCGACACGCTGGAGCTGCTGCAGGAGCTGGTCGCCGAGTTCTCCGGCACGCTGCTGCTGGTCAGCCACGACCGCGCGTTTCTGGACAACGTGGTCACCAGCCTGCTGGTGCTGGAAGGCGACGGCCGCGTGCAGGATTTCGTCGGCGGTTACGGTGACTGGGCCCGCTGGCGCGACGCGCGCGATGCGCGCCGAAAGGCTGCGGACTCCACTATCCGGCGAGCGCCAGCAACGGCGCCGCGCCCCGATGCCCCCACCGCCCAGTCACCCGCACGTCGCAAGTGCAGCCACAAGGAACAGCGCGAACTGGCCGAGTTGCCGTCGCGACTGGAGAATCTGGAACAGCGCAAGGCGCAACTGGCCAGCGAGGCCGAAGATCCCGCGTTCTACGCGCGCCCCCACGCTGAAGTGGCGGCAAGACTGGAAGCCCTGGCGCAGCTCGATCAGCAAATCGAGGCCGCCTTTGCGCGCTGGGCCGAACTGGAGGAAGGGTGATCGCGGACGACACGCCGGAGATCAGGCGGCGCCCCATCCGCAGCTACGTGCTGCGCGCTGGGCGCATGACCGCGGCGCAGGCGCGGGCGCTGGACGAGCAGTGGCCGCGCTACGGCATTGACCCGGGCAGCGAGCCGCTGGACTTCAAGCAGATGTTCGGCCGCGATGCGCCGCGCACACTGGAAATCGGATTCGGCAATGGGGAGAACCTGGTGGCGCTGGCGGGGGCACACCCTGACCAGGATTTCATCGGGGCGGAAGTGCACGCGCCTGGTGTGGGGCACCTGCTGCACAAGGCCGCCGAAGCGGGGTTGGGGAATCTGCGTGTCAGCCGCCAGGATGCCGTGGATTTGCTGCGCGATCGCATCGCTCCAGGCACGCTGGATTCGATTCTGGTGCTGTTTCCGGATCCCTGGCACAAGAAGCGCCACCACAAGCGGCGCCTGATCAACGCCGAGTTCGCGGCGCTGGCCGCTTCGCGGCTGCGGCCGGGCGGCACACTGCAACTGGCCACCGACTGGACGCCCTATGCGGAGGGGATGCTCGAAGTACTCAACGCAGTTGGCGGCCTGCGGAACCGGTCAGCGGATGGGGGCTACGTGCCCCGCAATCCCGGTCGCCTGCGCACGCGGTTCGAGGCGCGGGGCGAGCGACTGGGCCATGCGGTGCACGACCTGTGCTACGAGCGGATCAGTGCTTCTTGCCGCGAACCAGATTCACCACGCTGAACAGCATGAAGCCAAAGATGCTGATGGCGGCCAGGGCATGGAACACGGTAAAGGTGTAAGCGACGTCTTTCATTTCCAGATCCTCATGATCTCTATTCAACTTGGGGGGGCTTGTCTTCATTGCCGACACTGCAATTGCCGGGTAGGCAATTGCATAGACAGCAATATAACGTAAATGTTCCCTGAAGCGGCGAAGATGGGATGCCGACCAGGTCGCAAATCCGCGCAGGAGGGCCCGTGGAGCTTCTGAAAGTGCTGGCCATGCCATTTCAGATGGCCAGTTTGCTGTTCGTGGCAGCTTCTTCGCTGCTCATGGGGCTGCTCATTTCCATGGTGACCCCGAACCCCATGACCATCATCCTGATGTTGTTTCCGATCTGGTTGATGCTGGTCTGGCTGACCAACTACGCATTGCGCCTGATCGATGACGCCGCCAACGGCGTTCGCAAGAGTGCTACGGCCTCCGCCGAAATGCTGGCTGACGCCTATCTGGATTCGCGCGCGTGGGTGCATCCGGTGATCGCCATCGCGCTCGCGGCCATGCACCTGCTGCATCCGCAGTGGCCGGTGGCGCCAACGCTCGTCGCCGCAGCGTTGCTGCTGCCCGCATCGCTGGGTGCCTGCACGATGACCGGTCGCGCCCGCGACGCGTTGAATGCGGTCCTGATGTGGCGCGTGGTGCGAGGCCTGGGGCTCTGGTACCCGCTGCTGGTCATGTTCATTGCAGTGTGCGCCCTGGTCGCAACCGTGATGATCCGGCGCATGCACCCCGGCGCCCTGCTGGTTGCAGGTGTGCAGATGCTGCTGCTGGTCGCTTACGCCGGCATCGGCGGCGCGCTGTACGAGCGGCGGTTCGAACTCGGCTTCGATCCGCGCGTCAGCCCGGAACGTGTGGCCGAGAAGCTGGAGGCAGAGCGTGTCCTGCGTCGCCAGCACTTCCTGGACGGGATCTACAACGACCTGCGCATGCGCAAGCTGCCGCGCGCCATTGCGAGCGCGCAGGAATGGCTGGGTCGCGCCCAATCAACCGAACGCGATGGCGATGTGCACGCCATTCTCGCGGCCGGACGCACCTGGCCAGAACTGCCGGACTATGTATTCCTGCTGCAAGGTCTGGTAACGACGCTGGTCGAGCTCAATGAGCGTTCACTGGCCTGCAGGGTTGCCGAGGCCGGGCTCGCCATCGCACCGGAGTTTCGCGCGAAGACCGAGGCCGGGACGGCCGCCCTGGTCAGCTACGCACTGGAAACCAGCCGACGCCGTACAGCGGCGAAACTGCTCGACAACTTCCTGACTCGCGAGGACGCCGGATACCAGCCCGGGCCGCAGCTGGCTGCACTGCGCGAGCGCTTGCGCTCATCAACCGCCTGAGTTTGAGACGGCCAGCAGTCCGCCGCGCAGGCCGTCGATCATGTATTGCACGGCCAGCGCGCCGAGCACCACACCGAACAGCCGGTTCATCACGTTGGCGCCGGTCACGCCCATCAACCGATGGATTGGTGTGACCAGATAGAGCGTCAGCCACGCGATTGCCAGCGACAGCGCCACACAGCCCAGCAACCCTGCAAACAGCAGTGGGTCGTCCGAGGCCGGACCAAAGGCCAGCAGGATGGTGGTGAGCGAGCCCGGCCCTGCAATGAACGGGAACGCCAGCGGAAACACCGATATATCCGCGCGGCTCTTGCCCTCCTCCACCTCCGGGATGGAACTGCGTGAACCGGTGGCGTGCGCAAATACCATCTCCAGCGCGATCAACAGCAACAGCAGACCGCCGAAGATGCGGAAGGCGTCCAGACTGATGTCGAGCAGGCGCAGGAACAGCGCGCCACCGAAAGCGAACAGCAGGAAAATGCCACCGGCGATCAGCACGCCCTTGCGCGCCATGCGGCGACGTTCTCTCTCTGTGACACCTTCTGTCACGGCAATGAAGATCGGAATCACTCCGATCGGTTCGATTACCACAAGAAAGGTGACAAAGAACTTCAGCAGGTGGTCAATCATGGTGCCCTGCGCAAAATTGAACGCTTGTCGTAGTCACCGGCCCGGGCGCAGGATAACAGCGACTCGCAGCGAACGACATTTGACGTGGAGGATCAGCATGAGCCACACGCAGTTCATCGAACCCGTCGTGGGCGACTGGTATCGCAGTCATGGCCAGATGTTTGAAGTCGTCGCCGTCGACGATGCAGAGCGCGTGATTGAAATCCAGCATGCGGATGGCGACCTGGAAGAAATCGAGTTCGACGACTGGACTACGCGCTGCCGTGCGGGCTCACTGGCCACGGCCGAAGAGGCACCCGAGAGCCTGCGTGCTTCGTCGGACAGCGAGTCGGAGGATCTCTCCGGGCAGATCCCGCAGACCTTTGAGGAGATCCGCGGCATGTACGCCGCCAACGCGCTGGAGGATCTCGACCTGTTTGAGTGAGGGCCCTGGCCTTCAGCGCAGGAACGGATTTCGGTCCAGCCGCTCGGTATCAAGATCCGCGGTCAGGCGAATCTCGCCAGCAACCAGCTCTATCGGCAGCCGCCGCAGCGATTCACCGACACACGGGCCGGCGACACACAGGCCGGTATCCTTTTCGAACTGCGCTCCGTGGGAGCTGCACTGGATCAATGTGCCGTCGGGGCTCAGGAACCCGTCAGGCCGGAAATTCAGCTGCCGCAGCGCATGTGGGCAACGGTTCAGATAGGCGTGCACGTCAGCGCCAACACGTACCAGGAACGCAGTCAGCGGCCACTCGCCTTCCGTGAGCGCGAATTCACGCGCGGCGCCATTGGGCAACTCCGCCACGGTGCCCAGCAATGCGCCCGCAGGCAGCACCTTGCTCAAGCCGCCTGCTCGACATCGCGCCGTGCGCGAGCGACAAAATACAGAAGCAGCAACCCAGGAATCGAAAGGCATGCCGTGTAGATGAAGAAGGCGGGATAGTCGATCTGGTCAACGACCCAGCCCGATCCACCCATCAGCATCTTGCCTGGCAGCGCGTAGATCGACGAGAGCACCGCGTACTGCGTGGCTGTATAGCGCGCGCTGGTAAGCGTCGCAAGGAATGCGATGAGCGACGTGCCATGCACCGCTATTGCGACATTGTCGAACGCATTGACGCAGCCAAGCAGCACAACGCTGAGTGGACTACTTGCGAGACCGGAATATCCAAGGTTGGAACACATGATCAGGACGCTGCCAACAAGCATGGCGCGCAAGACTCCGAAGCGAGCAACGAGCACACCGCCAATGAGCACGCCGCTAAGCGTCGCAAATAACCCAAAGAACTTCACTACCGTGGCAACCTGCTTCAGCGTGTAGCCGTGGTCGATGTAGAACGGGTTGGCCATGACTCCGGAAGCAAAATCCGTAAGTCGGTAGGTGCAGACGAACGCAAAGATGAGCACGCCACTCTTCCAACCCAGCCTCACGAAGAAATCGGTGAGTGGACAGACGACGGCTCCAACGAAATTGGCTCCCAGCACGCGCAGCCACTCCGGCCAGTGCCTGCGCCGCGCCAGCCACTCCACAACTCGCTGCTCCTGCATCAGCGACTCCCGCGCAGCCGTTGTTGCAGGCTCTCGAGTCAGGAGGGTCGCGGCAATGCCTAGCGCTGACAACGTCGCCATGGCGGAAAGGCTGAGGTGCCAGCCATGATCGGCTGCTACCCAGAACGCGCCGGCAGTACCCACGATCACCGCGAACCTGTAGCCGAGCTGATAGGCCGCGGCCATGGCGCCCTGCTCCTGCGCGGGTGCGATCTCGACACGCCAGGCGTCGACCGCGATGTCCTGTGTTGCGGCGACAACCGCCAGAAACAGCGCGCCCCAGCCCACTGCGGCAAGGCTGTCGCCGGGCGCAAGCTGCGAAAGATGGATCATGCCGAACACGATCCCCGCCTGAGCAAGCAGCATCCAGCTGCGTCGCCGGCCAAGCATCCGGAAGAGAACCGGCAATTGCAGCCGATCCACGACTGGAGCCCACAGGAACTTTATGGCGTAGACCAGCGTTACCCAGGTCAACATGCCAATGGCAGTTCGCTCGATGCCGGCCTGCCTGAGCCACGCAGTCATGGTTTGGCTCAATAGAATGAACGGAAGTCCGCAGGAAAATCCCAGTGCAAGGGCCGCCGCGATTCGCGGCTGGCGGTAGACCAGCGCCGCCTTTATCCAGCTTCGCCACCACGGCTGTTTCGGTTGCGATACCGAGTCCGCCACTTCACTCATGCTGGGTAATCCGGGATCATGCACTCTGCTGGATCATAGCGGCTTTACACACCCCGGAAGCAATGCACAACTACCAGAACGAATTCATCCGCCATGCCCTTGGCCGCAGTGCGCTGCGGTTTGGCGAATTCACTCTCAAATCAGGTCGCGTGAGCCCCTACTTCTTCAATGCCGGCGCCTTTGACGATGGCGAATCGCTCGCTGTGCTGGGGCGCTGCTACGCCGATGCCATCGTGGCCTCCGGCCTCCAGTACGACATGCTCTTCGGACCGGCGTACAAGGGCATACCGCTGGCGGCTGCAACTGCCGCGGCGCTGTACTCGCATCATCAGCGCAACGTGCCGTTCGCGTTCAACCGCAAGGAAGCCAAGGATCACGGTGAAGGCGGTACCATCGTCGGCCGCAAGCTCGCCGGCCGCGTGCTGATCATCGATGATGTGATCACCGCCGGCACGGCCATTCGCGAATCCATCGGCATCATCCGCGCCGCCGGTGCGGTACCTGCCGGCGTGGCACTCGCGCTTGACCGCCAGGAACGTGGCCGCGACGCTGCCGGCCAGGACCTGGCCGAATCCGCCGTGCAGGAAGTGCGGCGTCTGTATGACATCCCTGCGGTCAGCATCCTGACGCTGGGCGATCTGATAGATTCAATGCGCGCTGGCGACGCATTGTTGCCAGCAGGGTCTCTGGCCTCAATGGAGGCTTATCAAAGCCGCTATGGGGCGCCTGCTTTGTGACACATGCCACGGGCCTTGCCCGCCGCCTTTGAAAATATCAGCCGTCACGGCGAGGATCAGCGCATGAAAATCCAGCACCGTTTGTTTGCCTTGGCAGCCAGCATGGTTCTGATCTGGACAGTCGCCGCAGCGGCAACGGGCGGCAAGCACTTCAAGTGGAAGGACAAAGACGGCGTTACCCACATAGGCGACTCGATCCCTCCGGAATACGCCTCACAGGCCCACGAGGAACTCAACGACCAGGGGGTACCGATTCGGGTAGTCCCGCGCCAGCCGACCCCGGCCGAGGCCGACGCCGCACGGAAAGCGGCCGACGAGGAGGCCAGGCGCCAGCAACGCGATTCCTTTCTGCTGCACAGCTACACCGCCGTGGGCGAGATTGAACAGCTGCGCGACGAGCGCATCGCCTTGATTGAAAGCCAGATGGAGCTGTTGCGCTCGTCGCTCGCGTCCAACGAACAGCAACTTGGCGGGCTGCAGAACCGCATGAAGAGTTTCCGCCCCTATTCGGCCGCGGCAAACGCGCGACCTTTATCGGACACGCTGGCGACCCAGGTGGTCCGCGCTCTTTCCGATCGGCGGTCCATGACGACCCAGCTGCAGAAATACGAAGCGGACAAGGCGGTCCAGAAGGAAAGCTTTGGAGCAGACATCGCCCGCTACAAGCAACTGACGGCTGGCAAGCAGCCGCGTTAGTTGACCGTATAGCCTCTGCCTGTCAGGCAGGCGGTCATCGCGCGCAGATAGTCGGCGCGCAGGTCGACGTCGTATTCGTCATCGAGCGGGTTGTAGTCGGTCTGGTCGACAGCCCAGCGGTGACATTCATAACGGTCGTCGGCCTGTTGCTGCTCGCTCTGACCCTGTGCCGGATAGACATACAGGTCATCGCCCAGTCCCGGTTCGTAGTAGTCCTCGTCGTCGCCGTAGGGTGAGCGAGTGACCACATAGCCACGCCGCGCCGGTTCGTACACATAGTATGTACTGTCGGAATAGAAGTAGCGCGTGTCGTCGTACCAGAAGCTGGTGTAGTAGCCAGGCAGTGTGGTGACGAACAGTCCGTACGGAATGCCGATGGTGATGTAGCTGCCGCCGTACGGGCGATACCAGTGACCGCCGTAGACGTAGTAGCGGCTGCCGTTCCAGTAGTAGTCGCGATAGCCGGAAGGCAGAACCTGCACCACGCGCGGCGGGCGCCGGTTGTGCTCATCATGCCGGCCACCGTCGCGGTGGCCATCGCGATAATCGCCGCGATCATGGTCACCGCCACGGTTGCGATCGGGATCGCGCCCCTGCAGGCGTGCCAGATCCTCGTTGAGGTTGCTGCGGTTGGCATTGCGACCTGGGTCGCCCTGCGATGGCCGGTCGTGGTTCCGGTCACCGGATGGCGCATCGCGCCGGGAATTGTCGGCAGATCCCGCCAGACCCCCGAAGGTGTTACCCGAAGTGCTCGAACCGCCACGCGCACTGCCCGAGTTGCCACGCGAGCCGCTCGAACCGCCACGCGCACTGCCCGAGTTGCCACGCGAGCCGCTCGAACCGCCACGCGCACTGCTGGAGCTGCCACGGGAATTGCCGGAATTTCCGTTGGAATTGCCACGCGACCCGCTGGCGCTGCCGCGGGAATTGCCGGGATTGCCGCCAGAACTGCTGCGCGTGCCGGCCGTGTTGCCGCGTGAATTGCTGGAGCTGCCGCTGGAACTGCTGGAACTCGGCTGGTCGGAGCTGCTCGAAGAGCTCTGGTCCTGCTGCCGATCGGAGTGCTGGTCGTGCAGCTTCTCGGCCAGCTTGCCCGTAATGCCGGCCGCAGCACCCGTGCTCAAGCCCAGGGCCACCGAAGCCACAGCCACACAAAGCACGTTGCGCATTCTGGTATTCATGACTCTTACCTCACCGAATAACCACGGCCTGCAAGGCACGCGGAAATGGCGCGCCGGTAATCGGCCGCCTCCCGTTGATATCGACCCGAGCCACGGGCGTTACGCCGCGCCGCGCCAGCGTTCGCAGCATCGGCATTCGCCTGATCGCTGGCCACTGCCGCCGACCCTGCCACGGTGCCCGCCATTGCGCCAACCACGGCGCCCTTGCCGGCATTGCCTGGTCCGGCGACCACCGCACCCAGCACGGCACCCACTACCGCGGCCGTTCCCACCGTCGCGGCCGGATCGCGTGCCGGCACCACGGTGGCGGCCTCGCGTGGCGACATGTGCTGCGTGGGATCGAAGTCCGTCTGCTTGACCGCCCACACGTGGCAATCGTAACGGTCGCGATCCTGCTGTGCTTCGGACTGCCCCTGCGTCGGATAGAAGTACACCTTGGTCAGGTTCACCGGCTGAGGGGCCGGCGCTGCCGGACGCGGCGGCAATGGGGCGCAGGCTGTCAGCACTGCGGCAGCAAACATGATCGGGAGGGTCTTCTTGTTCATGGTGCCAGCCTACGCCGACGCGATGAACCGACCCTGAATGATCCGGACCCCGCTAGCCCCGGCCGGAGTGGCCGAAGCCGCCCGCACCCCGTTCGCTGGCCGCAAATTCCTGGACCACCTTCAACTCCACCTGGGCCACAGGCACCACAACGAGCTGGGCGATCCGCTCACCCGGCTCGATCGTGAACGGAGTCTGGCCGCGGTTCCAGCATGAAACCATCAGCTGCCCCTGGTAGTCCGAATCGATCAAACCGACCAGGTTGCCCAGCACGATGCCGTGCTTATGCCCCAATCCCGAGCGCGGCAGGATAACCGCGGCATGGCCGGGATCGTCGATGTGAATGGCAAGCCCGGTGGGGATCAGCGAGGTTGCACCCGGCGCCAGCACCAGCGGCGCTTCGAGCAGTGCGCGCAGATCAAGACCGGCAGAACCGGCGGTGGCGTATGCCGGCAATGGCCACGTGGTACCGATGCGCGCATCGAGCACGCGAACCTGCAGTTCCTTCATCGCGCAAGGGCCGTCGGTCTGGCGCCGGCGTGCTGCAGAAAGCGCGCGGCAATGCAGTCGACCAGTTTTTGCGCCAGCTCGGTCTTGGCGCCTGCACCCAGCTCCAGCCTGCCGCCGCCTGGCCACAGCAGCGTCAGCGCATTGTCGTCCTGCTCGAATACCTTGGTGTCACCGACCTCATTCGCTGCGATCAGATCCAGCTGCTTGCGATTGAGTTTGGCGAGGGCATGTTCCTCGACGTTGTTGGTCTCGGCTGCGAATCCCACTGTGTAGGGCCGATCGGAGCGCGCCGCCACAGCTGCGAGGATGTCCACCGTGCGCTCCATGCACACCTCCAGCTGATCGGAAACCTTCTTGATCTTGCAGGCGGCCGGATTCGCGGGCCGGTAATCAGCCACCGCTGCCGTGCCGATGAAGATGTCGGTGCCGGCAAACTCCTGCATCACCGCGTCGTACATCTGCTGGGCGCTTTCAACGTTGATGCGCCGGACCCCGGGCGGTGCGGGCAAATTCACCGGTCCGCTGACCAGCACCACTTCCGCACCCCGGTCGCGCGCCGCCTGAGCCACCGCGTAGCCCATCTTTCCGGAACTGCGATTGCTGATGAAACGCACCGGGTCGATGCGCTCGCGCGTGGGCCCCGCTGTAATCAGCACCTTGCGGCCCTTCAGGGGCCCCTCGGCCGGCAGCAGTGCAAACGCCGCGGCCGCAATATCGACGGGCTCCATCATGCGGCCTTCGCCCGTCTCGCCGCAGGCCTGGCTGCCGCTGTCGGGCCCCAGCACATGCACGCCGCGGCCGCGCAACTGCGCGATATTTGCCTGGGTCGCAGCATTGGCCCACATCAGCCGGTTCATCGCCGGCGCCACCGCCAGTGGCGCACTGGTTGCCAGACAAATGGTGTTGAGCAGGTTGTCGGCCATGCCATGGGCAAGCTGCGCCAGGAAATCCGCCGTGGCCGGCGCGATCAGCACCAGGTCGGCCCAGCGCGCGAGTTCAATATGGCTCATCGCGCGTTCTGCGGATTCGTCCCACAGATCGCTGCGCACTTCACGGCCCGAAACGGCCTGAAAGGTCAGAGGTGCGACAAACTCGCGCGCCCCCGCAGTCATCACTACCTGCACCTCGGCGCCGCGTTCGGCCAGTCGCCGGACGATGTCCGGGCTCTTGTACGCGGCGATGCCGCCGGTTACGCCCAACAGGATGTGCTTGCCTGCCATACGGGCAAGTCTGGCCGCCACAACACATGTTTTCCATGATCCACACGCGATTTGCTTATCCACCTGTGAATGTGGAGGCGCCAGACTTCACGCATGTCGATCCGAGACTGGCCGGAACAGGAGCGCCCGCGCGAGAAGCTGCTGCTGAGGGGAGCGGCCGGGCTGACGGACGCCGAACTGCTGGCGGTACTGTTCGGCAGCGGCTCGCGCGGCGTGAGCGCCGTGGATCTGGGAGGCCGCCTGCTGCGCGAATTCGGCTGCCTGCGCGGCCTGTTGTCGGCCGATCGGGAACGCTGCCGCGTCACTCCGGGCCTGGGAGCCCGGCGCTACGGCCTGCTGCAGGCGGCTCTGGAACTATCCCGGCGTCACTACCAGCAAGAGGTGGCGGCTGGCCCGGCGCTGGAGTCTCCCGCAGCCACCCGCAATTTTCTGGTCGCCCAGCTGCGGGACCGGCCCTACGAGATGTTCTGCTGCCTGTTTCTGGACAATCGGCACCGCCTGATGAGCTTCGAGGAGCTGTTCCGGGGCACCATCGATGGCGCCAGCGTGCACCCCCGGGAGGTGGTCCGGCAGGCCCTGCACCGCAACGCAGCAGCGGTGATTCTGGCCCACAACCACCCCTCCGGCGTGGCCGAACCCAGCCAGGCCGACGAGCTGATCACGCTGCGGCTTCGGGATGCCCTGGCCCTGGTGGATATCCGCGTGCTGGACCATCTGATCGTGGGCGACAACCGTTGTGTGTCGCTGGCCGAGCGCGGAATCCTCTGAAATGGCCCCGCAGTGACCGATCCGCCGTCTGCAGCCTTGCCCGGACCCTCCCGGCGCTGGTATAAAGCTCGCCCTTTTTGGGCAACCCAAACCAGGAATTCCCATGTCTCGCGTCTGCGAAGTAACTGGCAAGCGGCCCGCGGTCGGTAACACGGTCTCGCATGCCAACAACAAGAAGAAGCGCCGCTTCCTGCCGAACCTGCACGAACAGCGGTTCTGGCTGGAAGACGAGAAGCGCTGGATCAAACTGCGTGTATCCAGCCGTGGCCTGCGCACGATCGAAAAGAACGGCATTGATTCCGTGGTCGCCAGGCTGCGCGCCGCGGGCGAGACGCTGTAAGGAGCCATCATGCGCGAGAAAGTAAAGCTGCTGTCTTCGGCGAACACCGGCCACTTCTACGTGGCGATGAAGAACAAGCGTCTGCATCCGGAAAAGCTGGAGACCAAGAAGTACGACCCGGTGGTCCGCAAGCATGTGACGTACAAGGAAACCAAGATCAAGTAAGGGCCGTCTCCAGGCACCTGCTTAGTCCGCAAAGAACCCGCCCCACGGCGGGTTCTTTGCTTCTAGTTGCGGCAGCCCGAGGGCAGGTACTTTGGCGAAATGGTGTTGTACCCGGCGTAATCGTCATGGAGCAGCTGCACACCGAATGGTGGTTGCGCATAGCCGCAGATCCAGACGACGCCACCGTTCGAGGTGGTACCCGGCATCATCATGAGGCGCTTGCCAGCCAGGCCGGAGGAATTGGCCTGTCTTCCATAGGTGACGACGATGGCGCCATCGATCACCTCGATGGAATCCACGTACTTGTACTGCGCCATGGCAGTTGGCATGTCCAGTGACGCATTGTTCAGGGCATCTGGCTCGGCACCATCCCCCAATGCCTCGACAATGCGCACCTTGTAGTCCGCGACAGCGTTCAGACCCTCGGTTACCTGCGCGCGGATCGTGTAGTCGGCATACGCCGGAATGGCGATCGCGGCCAGGATCCCGACGACCGGGATGAGACTACCGGCCAGTGCAATGGCCACAATGGCGGCGCCACCCAGCCCCCGATCACGAACATCGTGAGCGGGAATGACATGCAGACCCTCACTCACCCTTGAATTGCGCACCAGAACCGTTCCGGCCAGCAGGTCGTGCAGGCCCTGCCGTCGCCCAGTGAAGGCAACCATGATGTAGCCGACGCCAAGAGTCAGGCTGGATACGATCTTGCCGAAATACCGGCCCGTGGCGCGACCAAATCCAACGCGCCCGCCATCGCTTGTCGCGACGCGCAGATCCACGGCCCGCTTGCCCGGCGTGGCCTGCAGGGATGAACTCTCGAAGAGCGCGTAGTAGAGCCAGGCGCCGACGAACCCGCCAATGTAGAGCAGCCCAACCCAGGCAATTCCGGCCACTGCCGGCATCGGGCTGCCGGATCCAGTCGTGGCGCCCGCGCCCACCACCATGCCGATCACAATGGCGCAGGCAAAGCCCATTACGAACAAGCCGGCATACAGGATGAACGAATCGATCACATAGGCCGCGACGCGGCGCCAGAATCCTCCAAACAATGAGCGATCGAAGTCCACGGACGCCGGAGGCGCACCAGCAGCAGTCGACCCGGTCGCGGCGGCCTGCGACGCATCGAGCAGACTGCCGCAATTGGCGCAAAACTTCCCGGCGGCGGGGGTCTCGGCTCCGCAGTTCTGACACAACATCGATCCTTCCCTGGCGCTGCGCCACACGGCTTTCGAAGATGGCCGCTTGTTGCAGCACCAGATACATCAACTACCCGCTCCTCAGCAACCGGCCCCGGATGCGGGACCTTCCATCTGCCCAGTGGGCATGCTTCTGGCATGCTGTGCGATCCATGCCTGAGCTGCCCGAAGTTGAAACCACCTGCCGCGGCATCGCCCCGCATGTCACCGGCCGGCTGATCACGAGACTGGCGGTGCACGAACCGAGACTGCGCTGGCACGTGGACCCGAAGCTTTCTGCCTGGGCCAGGGGCCAGCACATCGTGGGGGTCCGACGCCGCGCCAAGTACCTGCTGTTGGAACTGGAACGCGGGCACCTGCTGGTGCACCTGGGCATGTCCGGCTCACTGCGGGTACTGCCTGTCAGTACCGCCCGCGAACCACATGATCATTTCGACCTGGAAATGGATTCCGGCTGGCTGGTGCGCTTCAACGATCCGCGCCGTTTCGGCTGCCTGAAGCACCTGATCGGCGACCCGGCCCGGCATCCGCTGCTGCGTCGTCTGGCTCCCGAACCACTTGATGACGGGTTCGATGCCGATTACCTGTTCCGTACAACCCGCCGTCGCAGCGTGGCAATCAAGCTCGCCATCATGAACAGCCAGCTCGTAGTCGGGGTGGGCAACATCTACGCCAGCGAAGCCTTGTTCCGTGCTGGCATCCGGCCGGGTCGTGCCGCCAAATCGCTCACGCGTGCCGAATGCACGGCGCTGGTCAAGGCCATCAAGGCCGTGCTGTCCGATGCCATCAAGGCGGGTGGCACCACGTTGCGTGACTATGTCGGCGCCGGTGGTGAACCCGGCTATTTCCGTCAGAAGCTCTACGTGTACGAGCGCAGCGGCCAACCCTGCCGCCGCTGCGAGACACCCATCAAGCACCGCACTCAGGGGCAACGTTCCACGTATTTCTGCCCGGTGTGCCAGCAGTGAGGTGTGGGCTGTGAAGGCACGATTAAGGCGTCATTTCGCAACAAAAGATCCTGTAATCGGCAATATTGT